>Ga0209542_10000454_pt1 | contig 98427 bp, 96 predicted proteins | sample RifCSPhighO2_01_FD_184028 | JGI IMG/M metagenome (GOLD analysis project Ga0209542, IMG submission 184028) | Soil microbial communities from Rifle, Colorado - Rifle CSP2_plank highO2_0.1 (SPAdes) (version 2) | ecosystem: Environmental > Terrestrial > Deep subsurface > Rock core/Sediment ...
AGACACTAACATCACTAACGCTCTCAACGTGGGAGACAATACCATTCTTGGCACCGGAGCGGTGATTAACTTCACCGGTTTTGATGTGGATGCGAGTGGCAATATCACCGTGGCTGCCGCTCAAGGACTCGACACCAATGGAGCGGGAGCGCTCGAGCTTGGATTTGTGAATGCGACTTCTGTTCTAGTTGGTTCCAGCGCTACAACTGCGGTTACAATTGTGACAGACAACAATTCTGCCTCCGACGTCGCTATAACCGGCGGACTCACAGTGACTTCTGCCGGTACCCACAACTCTTTCACCATCACATCTTCTGCTGACACCGAACATGCTCAAGTTATTACTGCTAACTCTCTTACCTCCGGTCACGCTCTAGATATTGCGACCTCCTCTACCACTGGTGCTGCTGTTTATATTGCAGATTCTAGTGGTGATACTGTAGGAGCAGAAGGGATACTTTACATTAGAAATACGGACTCGACTCTTACCCAACAGCAATACTTAATCCAAGGTAGCTACGTTGATAGTGCGGATACCGACGCCGACTTTCTGCTTTTTGAAGATAATTCTGGAAATGACAAGTTCGTGGTTAGTAGAGATGGAGATATATTTATCGATGGCACTGCTGAAGGGACTGCAGCAATCACTATTGATGGTGGAGATATAACTTTAACTGATGGAGATATTAATCTAGTTTCAGGAGACCTTGCAATTAATACAGGTGGGAATTTCGACTTGCTTTCTGGCGACTTTAATGTAACTTTGAGTGGTACCGCCGATGCTTCCATCTCCAAAACAGCCACCGGCACCGCGGCCGAAGAAGGACTGGAAATCACTTTCAATGCTACTACTGGCGTTGATGTTGACCAAAGAGCTTTGGTTGTTGATGTTGACTCCGCTAACCACAGCGCTTCTACTGATGTTGTGGTTGGACTAGATATTGAAAACTTAACCGGAGCCGATGCCGAAGGCACCGAGACTGCGATTAGAATCGGTACTGGGTGGGACAATATTTTAGATACGGTTGGCTTTGATGTAGTAAACACTACTGGGGCAACCACTATTGCCGGCTCTGCTCTAGGCACCGACGCTCTTACCCTAACCGCGGGTGACATTCTTCTTACTTCTGGAAATTTTGATATGACTTCTGGCGACTTTAATGTAAATCTTGTTGACGGACAGACTGCCAACATCGACGGGGATGGTTCTCCAACCGCGGACATCCTAACTATCGGAAGTGGCGACACTTCCGCCACTGATGGAGTAGATGGACTGCAAATTACATTTACTTCCGACGACGCTTCCGGCAACCTCATTGACCTTACTCCGGTATTCACCGACAACGATGCCGGCAACAACGCTGAAACTTGGAATGTGATAGACGTTGATGCTCTCACCGTCACTCAAAATGACTCCGGTGGAGCTATTACTGGAGTAGTCCGAGGTCTAAACATCGGCGCGCTTACCGAGTCTGCTACTGGAGACGATGCGATAACTTCAACAGCGATATTGGTTGGTTCGGGTTGGGACACAGGTCTTAGTATTAATGGCAGGGCAGATATTCTTGCAAACACTGAAAATACATATATTTCAGGAGGAAACTTTGCAGTATTTGATGCTTTATCAGATAATAATACTATTATTGGCTACCAAGCTCTTTCTTCTGCCAGTGTTAGTGGTGCAGATGCCCATACAGCATTGGGAGTTGGAGCGTTAGCTTCAATTACTACTGGAGATAATAATATTGCTATAGGATATCTTGCACTCAATGCTAACACTAACGGAAATAGTAACATTGCTATAGGTAACAATGCTTTAACTCTGACTGATGGGATAGGTTCTGTTTTTAACACAGTCGTAGGTATTAATGCAGCTACCGCTAATACTACAGGTAACAGTAACACGGTCCTAGGGTACAGCGCATTTCCATGGAATGAAACTGGTTCTAGTAATACGGTAATTGGTTATCAAGCAGGCGGTGGCGGGGCAGCTATTGAGAATAATATTACAGGGAATACTGCTTTAGGTAGAGATGCTGGCAGGCTTTTAAATGATGGTAACAATAATGTATTAATCGGGCACGATGCTGGAGACCAACTTACTTCTGGTGACCAGAATATTGTTATTGGTTATGATATTGATGCTCCTTCTGCAACAGACAGTAATCAACTCTCTATTGGTAATTTGATTTTTGGAACGGGAATTGATGGTGCTGATACAACGATTTCCACCGGAAACATCGGTATCGGAGTTGTGGCGCCGGGCGCTCTCCTTGATATCGATACTCCTGACGCTTCGAGTATCACAGCAGAGCAAATCCAACTACGCTCCAGCGCCACAGCGCAAACTTTAACAGACGGAACTACGATTGCTGACTGGCGTAACAATCAATTTATCGCTCCGACTCTAAACGGCGTCGCAGCCGGAGGCACGGAAACAGTCACCAATGCATCCACCTTATATATAGATGCGGCGCCAAGCGGGTCAAACATTACTATTACCAACCCCTATGCTCTTTTTGTAGATGCGGGAAACGCAAGATTTGACGGTCTTCTTATTGCCGGGTCTGCCAATGAAGTTCTCACTCTTTCAACTGGGAAAATTGATGCGGATGCTATCACTCTCTTTGCCGGAGGCAACGGTGTAGGTATTGCAACTTCCGCCACCGGTCTTGAAACAGAGTCCGACGGACTTTCTCTTCTACAGGGTTGCGGGGACACTCAAATTCTTAAATGGGAAGAGGACACAGATACCTGGGATTGTGCCGGAGATGCGACTAGCGGAACTTTTGGTACTGATAACCAGATTCCATTTGTAAACGCCGGTGGAACTGATTTTGATTATTCTGCAAAATTTACTTTTGACGGAGACTCTCTAGATATTACGAACTCTGCTCTTACCGACACAACCGGAGGTTTAGACATCAATATCACTACTGTCACCGACGCAGTTTCAGGAATAAATCTTGACTTTACTAATGACGAAGGCGCAGGCGCTTCCACCGCCTATGGAGCTATTATAAATATTGATAACAATGCAACCACTAATGATGACACAGTTTTTGGTCTATACTTGGACAATGAAAACTCTGGTGACGCAGATGCCGACAAGGTGGCAGATGCGCTACTTGTGATAGACAATTCTGACACTGGAGACCCGGTCATTGATGGCATAAGATTTATCTCTGCCGGTGGAGGATTTACGGACTACATTGATACTCCGACTATTGATATTACTGGTGCCGGAGCGATTACGGGAGCGACTGCTATTACTATTGCTGGTTCTGAAGGTTCCACTGTCTCAACCGTTACCGCTGGGGACGCGGTTATTTCCGACGGCTCACTTGCAATCACGGATGATGACAACGATGCTTCATTTAGCACTATTAATAATACAGCTACTACTTTTGGCGAAACTACTGCTACCGGAGTGAACGCGCTTTCCTCTACAACTCTAACTACCGGAGACCTATTGGAATTACGGCTGACCGAATCTGCTTTAACCACAGGAAATTATTTGACTGCTTATGATGCTACAGCCGGAGCATCGGTGTTTGAGATTGGAGAAGATGGAATTATTACAGCGGGTACTAGTAATACGGTTCTTACTCTTGCTACCGGTATGATAGATGCGGACGCGGTGACTCTCTTTGCCGGAGGAGATGGCGTAGGTATTACAACTTCCGCCACCGGTCTGGAAACAGAGTCCGACGGACTTTCACTCTTACAAGGTTGCGCGGACGAACAAATATTAAGATGGGAAGAAAGTACTGATACTTGGGATTGCTCGGCAGAGAGTGGCGCTCTTCTTGCAGTAGGGCATCCTGCTGAAAGTAAAATAAATGATACTGCTTCGGATCAGGATTTTACAAGTATATACACCATTCCTGCCAATTATTTGACTGAGAATAAGGTTCTACGTGTGACTTTTGGAATGGGGATGGTGGCAGGGACATCTACTGCAACACATAATCAGTATGTTAAGCTCGGCGGTACGAAAGTAATACAAGGTAACGTTGGTACCGATGCTACGAATGGTATTACAAGAATTTACTCTATGGTAGTTTATATAGTTGGTACGGCAGCAGCAGGGGCAAGTGTCCCCGTAGAAAGCAGTGTGATATATGCAGTGCCTTCAACTGGAGCTTACAGTAACATAGCTCAACCTGTAAATCTTGCAACGAATGGCACACTCTCGATTGTAAATGGTGTAACATGGAGCGCAACAGGGTCAACCGAAACAATGACACTACGTACCTTTTTAGTAGAGGAGTTAGTTAACATCGGCGCTGACTTGGCAGAAATATACGGAACAAAGGATGGGAGTGTGGAGTCAGGAGATGTAGTTTCTCTTGATTCAAGTCTAAATGCTGGTGTTAAGAAAAGTGATAGACCATACGACCCGACAGCTTTCGGCATTATTTCAACTTCACCGGGTCTCATCATGGGAGTCCTAGATGACCCAGGGACTATACCTGTTTTGGTGGCTTTGTCTGGTCGTGTACCTGTGAAGGTGACTACTGAAAATGGACCAATTCAACCTGGAGATTTATTAACATCCTCATCTCTACCCGGTGTTGCCATGAGGGCGACAAAGGCAGGACAAATTATTGGGCAGGCAATGCAGTCGTTTGAAGGCGAAGGCGTTGGGTCAGTGCTCGCATTTATAAAGACTAGCTACGGCAATGGCGCAGGGGTTTTAGAACTGTTGCCCGGTTTAAGCGGAGAAGATACTGCATCTATTTCACCTGATATAGGCAAGTTGGCGCTTGCTCAACTTATGGAACAAAAAGAACAACTGGGCGCATCAGTTAATCTTTCTGAAATTACAACTGACAGATTAATGGCTGGGCTTGAAGTCATCACGCCGAGAGTTGTTGCCGATAAGGTTGAGACTAATACAATCTCTTCATCAACTGGTACAGGTATAGAAGTGTCGTTGAATGAGGGTGGAGTATTTACTATAGGCGGAGAAACTACAGAAACTATTACAAACGAAGATGGCACTACTACAGAGGTTGCAACTCCTGCGCCGGTTATAACTTTTGACGCGCTCGGCAATGCGGTCTTTGCCGGAGAAGTGACGGCCAAAAAATTCAATATTTCTGAAATAGCAGGACTCTCCACACTCTCCGAAGAAGTGGCGCTACTCTCTGACGGCCAAGAGGCAATCACCCTTACTGCTTCGGCAGTAGAGTCGCTATCAAATATGCTAAATGTACTTTCGGGCGATGTGATTGTTTTGAAAGAAAATGGCGTTTTACTTGAAGAAAGAGTCGCAACTGTTGAAACTGCGCTTACAACCGGAATATTTAAAGACGAGGAAGGACTGGTATCCTTAGACAAACTTCTTGTGACAGGTGAAGCAAAATTCGAAGGAGAGACGACTTTTGACGGCCTCACATTCTTCAATGCTAATAGCACATTTGCGCAAAATGTAATATTTAGTGGCGGGGTAGAGTTCACTGTGCCTCCAATATTCAATGCTGACACTGCCGGATTTGCCATAATCCGCGAAGGCGCAAATAAAGTGGAAGTAGTATTTGATAATGCATACGTCGCAACTCCGGTAGTGAACGCAACTATGACCTATGAGGAGGAAGACAATATAGATGAAGAAACTGCGCAAGAAATTTTTGAAGCAAATATCCAATCAATCGTGGTCAACAAGTCTACCGGCGGATTCACCATACTTCTAAACCAAAATGCTCCTCGTGACATCCGCTTCTCTTGGAGCGCGCTCGCAGTCAAAGACGCAAAAGTATTTGAAGGAATAATTCCGGGGCTCACGATAGAGGAAGAAACACAAGTTCCCGTAGAAGAAGTTACTCCTCCTGCGCCAGAGGCTACGGCAACGCCTCCGGAAGAAATTATTTCGCCAGAAGAAACATCTTCGGCTGAAGAGGTGGTGGAAGTAGCCCCGACGCAGGAGGAGGTTGGAGTCCCGATTGAAAACGTCGAGATTGAAGAAACACAAGTGGAGGAAGTGATTGAAGAACCAGCCCCGACGCTCGAAGAGGTCGGGGTCCCGATTGAAAACGTCGAGATAGTGGAAGAACCTGCTCCAGAGCCTGCTCCTGAACCAGATCCTACCGAATAACTTTCCACAAAATAGTATTGCGCTACGAATTAGTTTAGTTTATAATTGCGGGTATGAGTAAGTTCTCTTATTCTATTATTAATTATTAATTTTAAAAAAGATAAATTATGCAAAAGAATCATTTTTTGAAAGTTTTTTTACCGGTTATTACTATCGTCGCAATAGCCGCTGCGGTGTATTTCTATATGCAACTCTCCGAGCTGAAGACTAATCCGCAGGCAGTGGCCGAAAAGGAGACAGCCGCTTTAGTTGCTAAAGTCGGGAACTTAGTGTTTTTACCAGAAGGTGAGACTCCAACCGTCGCTACTGTCTCTGACCCAGAAGCTCTTAGGAGCCAGCCATTTTTCGCCAACGCGCAAGTGGGAGACAAAGTGCTGATTTACACAACTGCCAGAAAAGCGATACTCTATAACCCAACTTTAAATAAAATTGTAGAAGTTGCTCCGATTAATATCGGTGAAGGCGCAGGCGCTACCGCGCAATAAATAAGATAAGGAGAAGGAGTATTTTTTTCTGTTGTCTTGCTGATTGTTTTTCTTGTCAAAACCTTATATCATAAGGTTGTGGCTCGGTCCATCTTATTTTTATTTTTGCTCTTGCCTTTATTTGGCTTACATGCGGAAAATCTTACTTCCACTAGTTTTCAGATTGAGAATCCAATAGTAATCATAAGCGGTGGACAATCTTCCTCTGCCAGCTTTCAGCATATTTCTTCAACTGGCGAACTGGCACTAGGGCAGTCCACTAGCGCGAGTTTTATCGGACGACTTGGATTTTTATATTACTTTGAAGACGAAGAAACTCCGGTAGTTTCCGATAGCGGGGGAGGTAGTTCCGGCGCGGGGAGTGAGAAAGGAATTTTCCCGGGTTTTTGTAAAATTGCAGACTTAAACTGCGACGGTTTCGTAAACATATCTGACTTGAGTATTTTGCTTTATTATTTTGAGCAAAAAGGCATAGATATATCGCGTTATGATTTGAGTGTCGATGATATAATCGACCTGCGAGATGCTTCGGTTATGTTTTATTACTGGGACTTTTAAAATATGAAAATTTTTAATTTTACAAAAATTCTCTTGGTTTCTATCTTATTTTTTTCTTTTACTACAAGTGTGCTTGGAGCCGAAGGTAAAGTCTATTTTAGAACATCCACAAAGGAAGTATCGCTTAATCAAGAGTTTTCCGTTGATGTAATGCTCAATGTAGATGAGCCCATTAATGCATTTTTGATTGAAGTAGATTATCCAAAGAATGTTCAATTCGTATCTTCAGACAATTCTGGTTCTATCGTGGAGCTCTGGCAGAATTCTCCCAGAATCGGGGAGAACGGCAACATTGTTCTCTCCGGTGGACTCTTTCGGGCGTTTAAAGGCAATGGTGGCCTTGTGCTAAAACTTATTTTTAAAGCTATCAGCGAAGGCGAGACGAAGATTATTTTTAATAAGAGCGATTTATTTCTCGCTGACGGCAAAGGCACAGTTCTCCGCGCGGATACAGAACCGATATCTTTAACAATTTCCAAAAATGCTGTCTCTCCTTTACCTGCCTCTAATGACAGTATCAGTGATGAAATAAATGAAATCAAATTGAGCGATTTGACACCGCCGGAACTCGAACTCAAACTCGCAAAAAGTCCGGTTGAGGATGTTGTCTTACTTTCTTTTAATGCGCTAGACCGAGAGTCGGGTATAAAAAGTACCGAAATGCGTTTTAAAAAATGGTTTAAATTTTCCTCTTGGATCAAGGTTGGAAATCCAGTCAAATACCCCCCGGGCGCTTGGAGAGTGGAGTTGAAAGCAACAAATGGCGCGGGTCTAAGAAGTATAGAAGGATATACCGACAGCTCTCAATTTTTCGTAAAAATTTTATCCCCGTTTATTTTACTCGGGATAATATTTTCCTTAGTGTATAATATAAAGAAGCGAAGAAAATGAAGCGTTATATTTTTTTCATAGTTTTATTCATATGTCTCCTGATACCAGAGTCAAGCTTTGCCTCGACGCTTTCTTTGAGTCCTTCTGCGGGAACTTTTTCTGTCGGCTCTACTTTTAATGTCTCGGTGCTTTTAGACACCAAAGGCAAATCAATCAATGCGCTTCAAGTATTCTTGACCTTTCCTTCGGATAAATTGCAAGTGGTTTCTCCATCCACCGGGCAGTCTATCGTGGGAGTTTGGACCGCGCCTCCCAAATACAACAATACCTTGGGAACTGTGAGCTTAGAAGGCGGTATTCCGGGAGGCATTGTCACTTCTTCCGGCGTGCTGACTACTGTCACGTTTAGAGTAAAGTCGGTTGGCGAAGGAATTGTCAAGTTTACGGATAAATCAAAAGTGCTACTAGACGATGGGTTGGCGACCGACGACCTGGCTCAAGTAGGCAATGCTGTTTTTACTTTTCGTCTTCCTCCTCCCCAAGGGCCAATCGTAGCATCTTCAACTCATCCCGACCAATCTTTTTGGTATCAAGAGAAAAGCGCGGTTCTTCATTTTGCCAACGAAACTTCCGGGGTGGAAGGTTTCAGTTATGTTTTGAATGAAGACCCGATATCTGCCCCAGATAATATTTCCGAAGGCACTCGTCAGTCCGTCTCTTATCAAGAACTAAGCGACGGGATACATTATTTTCATATCAAAGCTCTTCGCGACGGAGTTTGGGGCGGAACGACACATTTTGCCATAAAAGTAGACACGACTCCTCCGTCCGAGTTTCAGGTTGAGCTTTTGCCGAACAAAAGGACAACTAGTTTAAATCCTATAGCGGAGTTCGGCACGACTGATTTAAATTCGGGAATTGACCACTATGAAATAAAAATAGAACCCCTTTCTAGAGAGGCTATTCAATCTTTTGGCAGTGGCAACAAACCGATTTTTATTGAGGCCAATAGTCCTTTCGTTTTGCCGGAGCTCGCCAAGGGTTCTTACGATGTTGTGGTCCATGCGTATGACAAGGCAGGAAATTTTCGCGAAGAAAATGAACGTCTCTCCTTGACCAACTTCACCTTTAAAATCATAGACAAAGAAGGCATTCGACTCGGCAATGCGGTTGTGCTTCCATGGCTTTGGGTTTCGATAATAGGCGGAATATTGGTTTTATTGTTGGCTTACGGAGCATACAGGACTTGGCATTGGCGACGTCACGTATCACAGGCGCATCAAGAAAAAGTTTTGCCGGGAGATGTCTTAAAAGAGCTGGACGAACTTAAAAAATATAGAGAAAGATATGGAGCCAAGGCGATTATTTTGCTTTTATTATTCTCCACTTTATTTTTCTCCGGTTCGATTTTGGCGCAAAACACGCTCTCCGTAGACCCTCCGCTTATAGATACCATTTCTCGCGACATATCAAATAGGGAAATATTTTATGTAGGTGGCAAAACGAATGTTTCCGAAGGTAGTGTAATACTATATTTGCAGAATCTTTTGACCGGAGAGACTTTGAGCTATGAAGTCGGGTCTGATCGAAACGGTAATTGGTTTTATCGCCATGACGGATTTCTTTTTGCCGGCGAATATTTAATTTGGGCGCAAGGAAAAGATGGAGAGAATTTTAGTCCACCCGGACCACAGGAGAAAATTATCGTTGAAAAAACTGCGGTCCAGTTTGGCTCAAACCGCCTAAGCTATGAAGTGATTTATCTTTTCGTGATTATCATTCTTGGTATTGCGCTCATCGGTCTGGCTCTCTTTATTATTTTCCACTATTATCACGGACGCAAAAAATACCTTGAATTTCAGAGAGAAATTCGCGAAGCCGAAGAGTCCATCAAACGAGGATTTGCAATACTCCATCGCGATATTCAGGCAGAGCTTGCTACTATCCACAAGATGAAATTAAGCAATGAATTCTCGGGCGAAGAAAGACAAAGAGAAGAACAACTCCTGCGAGACCTAGGCGATGTCCAAAAACGCATCGGCGACGAGATTTGGCATATCAAAAAAGAGACGTGGTAAATTGCTGAATGATTATGAATATTTTTAAGAAAATAATTTATAGACTTTTTACCTCGGGCGATAGACAAGGTTTTCATGTCGGTTGGTTGGCATCCGGGAAAAGCTTGGGGGATTTGCGAGTGCATTTGCACAAAGAATGGGGCTTTGGAGGAAATTTTTCTACTAAAATTGAAAAAGGAGAAGTGTTGAGCTGGAGAAAATTATTGAACAAAAAAGAGCAATATCACCTGCGTGTTTTTGAAGATGGCGAAATACGAGGGCATTTTGAATACACGCCGGAAGCTCACCCGCTAGAGCATCTCGCCCGAGGCGGAAAAAGAGAAGCAAGTAAAGAGTTTTTGAAATTTTTAGGCGAATATGTAACTCGCAGAAAATTTATTTCAAACTTGGTTTTTGACCCGAGCGCTTATAGTCCCGATGCGGAAATTCTCTCCGAGGAAAATTAGTGTGTCAGTGTGTCAGTGCGCCAAAGTAAAAGCGATAATTTTTTTGGCGCCGGCATTTTTCAGAACTTTTTTTGCTTCCTTGAGGGTGGTTCCAGTGGTGGTGACGTCGTCTAAGAGTATTATATTTCTCCCTTTTATTAATTCTTCATTTATGACTCCAAACGAGTCTATAAGGTTTAGAAGTCTTTTTCTCTTATCCTCTATGCGCGCTTGGTGTTCTGTTTCCCTTATTTTTATCAAAACATTTTTTTGATATTCCAAATTTTTTTCTCCCAAATTCATTATTTTTCGGCAGATTAGTTCTGTTTGGTTGTATCCTCGTTCCTTTTGTCTCGTTTTAGAGAGGGGAATAGGAATTAAAATCGGTTTTTTGAAATTTGCCATCAAATCCAACTCTCCCAATTCTTCTAAAATTCTGCCATACATTACAATACCGAAAATATCGGCTAACCTTTTTTTACCCTTGTATTTTAGCATCCAAATGGCTTTTTTTACGTTTTTATCGCGATAGTCAAAAATAGGGAATACCCAAGAGCTAGTTTCCCGCTCGGCAGAAGGAAAGTCAGATAAACATAGCATACACAAATCTTCTCCACTTTTTTCGCAGACGATGCAATTCACAGGGAAAATGATGTTCAATATAGTGTCTAAAATACGCATTATGCTATAATATTAACACAATAAATGAACAATCCGTTCAAAGACATTTTGGCTAAAGTAAGCAACTTAGGAAGCGGTTCTTCTCCGAATGCCGTCGGTATTGATATTGGCACTTCTTCTATCAAAGTTGTGGAGATAAAGAAAAAAGGCGGGAAAGCCATGCTTGAAACTTACGGCTCTATATCCTTGGGGCCCTATGCTGATACAGATATAGGGCGTGTTACTAATCTACCGACAGCGAAAATCGTTGAAGCCCTAAAAGAAGTTCTCAAACAATCCGGCACAACCACTAACTCCGTCGTCTTGTCCATTCCTATCCAGTCAAGTTTGGTTTTTACTATTCCGCTTCCTATGGAGGTCAAAGAAGGCGGGGATATAACTTCAATCGTCACTACCGAGGCTCGCAAGTATATTCCTGTGCCGATTACCGAAGTGTCGCTTGATTTTTTTGTTTTGCCGGAGAAAGAGCTCTCCTATGAAGAAGCAAATAACCCAGATCTCCCAAAAAAAATTTCCGAGAAAACCGAAGTGTTGGTGGTCGCTATTCAAAATGATGCGATTACAAGATTGCGGGAAATCGTTTCCGGATGCGCGCTGGAAGCTTCTTTTTTTGAAGTGGAGATTTTTTCTTCAATTCGAGCGAATTTTGAACACGAACTCTCGCCGGTGCTCCTGATTGATTTCGGGGCTTCTCGCACAAAACTTTCACTCATAGAATTTGGCATGATAAAAAGTTACCATACGATTAATCGCGGTGGAGCAGATATTACAGATGCAATTTCCAAATCTTTGAGCATTCCGTTTGGGGAAGCCGAAGAAATGAAAAAAGAATTTGGACTCTACGGCAGTCCTGTCGAAACGGAACTCGCCGGAATTATAAAAGTCCATATGGACTATATCTTTTCGGAAACCAGTAGTGTATTATTAGGATATGAAAAGAAGTATGATAAGACTATCGCCAAGGTGATACTGACCGGTGGCGGAGCTTTGATGAAAGGTCTCAAAGAATTAACCGAAAGCAACTTTCATGGAGAGATAGAAGTAGGACATCCTTTCTCAAAAGTCGGCGCTCCGGCATTTTTGGAGAAAGTTTTGGAAGCCACCGGTCCGGAATTTGCTGTGGCTATCGGATTGGCGCTACGAAAATTGCAATAAATTTGTTTTTGGTCTTAGTTTGTTGTTATAATAATAGTGGAGAATCAATTAAGGGATGGAACAAAATTTCGAAACATCATTCATACCCAAGAAACCAGTAATCCAAAAAACTGAAGGCATAAAAAGGCCTGTCGGTATTTTGACGATTGTTTCCTTTTTCCTTTTTTTTACCCTGATTTTAGCTTTAGGGGGGGTTTATTTTTACAAAAGGAATTTGTCCAAAAATATCGAAAAAATGGCTGGTGACTTGAAATTAGCGGAAGATCGTTTTGAACCCGCAAAAATAAACCAACTCAAAACTCTAGATAGGCGAATTCGAGCTTCCAAAGATATTTTGGACAAACACATAGCCATATCTCCAATCTTCGGGGTTCTCTCTAGAGTCACAATGAAAGAAGTGCGCTATACGGATTTCAGTTATGAATTGGGAGGCGGGGATACCAATGGTAGTTCTCAAGGGATATTGATAAAACTTTCCGGCATATCCAAAGGTTATCGTTATGTGGCGCTCCAGTCGGACCTCTATAATGAAGAAGAGAATTTGGTTGACCCGGTCTTTTCCAATTTAGCGCTCGACGAAAAAGGCAATGTCCTTTTTGAGTTGGAGTTTTTGGTTGAACCGAGTTTTGTGGATTATCGACAGACTCTCGAGACTGGCAGCAACGTTCCGAATACCCCTCCATTAGATACAAGTATATAAATTTATGGCTAGATTAATCATCCCAATCATTTTAATAACAGTCTCCATCATAGGATTCTTGAAAGTTTTGAATCCGATGTACGCGGATGTAAAATTACTCAAAGCGCAAACCGCTTCTTACAATGAGGCGCTTGATAATTCTAAAGCGCTGGAAGCAGAACGAGATAAATTAACCAAACAGTATAATTCTTTTGCTCCGGAAGACCTTTCGAAAATTGAAAAACTTTTACCCAATAGCGTGGACAACATTCGTCTTATTTTGGAAATTGAAAAACTGGCTTCTCCCTACGGCATGGTTCTCCGCGATGTGCGATATGACACTTTTAAAGAAGAAGATGCGGAAACGCCGGTGCGTCAAGCGGGTGGCGGGGTGGAGAGTCTGCCGACCGAATACGGCGCATGGGATTTGGAGTTTTCCACCGAAGGCGCTTACAGTAACTTTTTGAATTTTATTCGAGACTTGGAGAGCAATTTGCGATTGGTGGATATTTCTTCTATCCAATTCGCTTCGGACACTACGACCGGCAAAGGAGGAGGGGCTAGCACCTCTGAAGTTTATAAATACAGCTTTAAAATTAAGACTTATTGGCTTCGCAATTAAATTCACATGAATCTCAAATGAACCAAAAAATAAAAAACATTATAATATTTACTTCAATCGCGCTGGTTATGATAATTGTCTATGCCGTGCTCATAAAGAAAAAAGAAGAACCGGCGCTGGTTTCTTCTTTACCTCCTACTGTGAGAGAGCAAAGTGGGACTGCGAACCCAAGCGTGATAGGGGAAGATTCCGAACGGGCGCAAAGGTTGCTCGCCACGCTTCTTAGCGTTCAAAATATCAAACTCGACGAATCTATTTTTACCGATTTGGCTTTTCTTTCGCTTCGCGATTCGAATGTAATTTTAGTGCCGACCGGCACCGAAGGGCGACCCAATCCATTTGCTCCGCTTGATTCCGATATTGGTATAGGCGCAGGCGCTGGTCCAGCTTCCCCGATACTTGCTCCTTCCGTTACCCCACCGCCACCGGCAGTTCCTCCTACTGCTCCCGCACCACCGGCTACTTCTCCTCCTGCTATCCCCGTGACTCCGCCCCCCGCGACACCACCTACAAATTAGTTATGAGTTTTTTAGAATCATTAGTTAAAAAAGGGATTATAAAAGAGGAACAGATAGGAGAAGTCAAAATCCGCGCAGAAGAAAAGTTTGGCGGTGATATTGACCAAGCGCTCCTAGACCTTGGTGTCCGAGAAGAAGAACTCCTAAGTACGAGAGGAGAGTATTTCAATATGCCGATTAAAAAGGTGGATGTTAAAAAAATTTCCTTTGATATTTTGAAATATATTCCCGAGGATTCGGCTGTGTATTATCATTTTGTGCCGTTTGGATTGGAGGAAGGTGTGCTTCAAGTAGGTATTACCGATCCGGAAAATATCCAAGGTATTGATGCTCTCCAATTCATTTCCGCCAAACTCGGTATTCCTTTTAAAATGTTTTTGATTTCACAAAAAGATTATGCCGAGGTGATGAACGCCTACAAAGGAATTTCCGTGCAAGTAGAAGAGGCGCTGGACCAGCTGGATAAAGACGAAAAAATAGACCTAAAGAGTGTCAACGAAGATAATCTGAATAAAGAGTTAAAAGACGTAAAAAAAGAGGCAAAGATAGTAGAGGATGCGCCGATTATCAAGATTGTGGCGGTTATTTTAAAAAATGCAATAGAGGGAGGAGCTTCCGACATTCATATAGAGCATATGGGGGATAAAGTGCGAGTGCGTTATCGAGTAGATGGTTCGCTTCATACTTCCATAATGTTGCCGACCAATGTGCACACCGGTATTATCGCGCGTATCAAGGTTTTGTCCCGACTTCATTTGGATGAAAAAAGAAAACCGCAAGACGGTTCTTTTTCCGCCAGTATTGATAATCGCAAGATTGATTTTCGTGTTTCTTCTATGCCGGGATATTACGGAGAGAAACTCGCTATCCGTATCTTGGATTCTGAAATAGGAGTTCGCACGTTAGATAAGCTCGGACTCTCCAAGAGAAATTTGCAGATGATGCAGGAGGCCATCAAAAAACCCTATGGTCTGATACTCATTACCGGCCCTACGGGCTCCGGAAAATCCACTACGCTCTACTCTATCATGAATGCGCTGGACAAAGAAAAATACAATATAGTCTCACTCGAAGACCCGGTGGAATACCACATGGCGGAAGTGAACCAATCCCAGGTCTTGCCCGAGATAGGTTATACTTTTGCCTCCGGTCTCCGCTCAATACTCCGTCAAGACCCGGATATCATTATGGTGGGTGAAATTCGCGACAAGGAAACTGCCCAGCTCGCGATTCAGGCGGCACTCACCGGTCACCTCGTGCTCTCCACTCTTCACACCAACAATGCCATCGGCGCAATTCCTCGACTGGTGGATATGGGGGTGGACCCGTATTTGATTGCGCCGACCTTGATTCTCTCCGTGGCGCAGAGATTGGCAACTCTCACTTGCGAGTCCTCTAGAAAAAAAATTCCGATGGAAGAAAGTATTCGAATGCAATTTGAAGAGCAATTTAAAGATCTACCGGCAGAATACCGAAAAGAAGTTGATATAAAGGATGAGATGATTGACACAGTGCCTTCGCCCGAATGTCCCGCCGGAACTCGCGGGCGTATCGCTGTTTTTGAGATGTTTGCAGTGGATAAAGAAATGCAGGATGTGATTCTAAAGGACCCAGTCGATTCGGCTATATACAAAGTCGCGCGTAAAAATGGAATGCTCATGATGCGGGAAGATGCGATGCTCAAAGCCATCGACGGCGTTATCCCTTATCGCACGGTGTATAATTTCAGCAACGATAGTGACTAAACCCTCCTTGCGTGCGCTTCGGGCGTCTTTATAATATAATTCAGAGTATAGATTAAAATATGGAAAACAAAAAAAGAAAAATCTTAATAGTAGATGACGACAGCTTTCTCTTGGACATGTATGCTTTCAAGTTTAATCAAAACGACTTTGAAGTTTATACCTTTTTGGATGGGGGAGAGGCGCTCAAAAAGCTCCGGGAAGGGCTTAAACCCGATGTGCTTATTGTGGATATCATCATGCCGGGGCTCGACGGGTTTGAAGTGTTGGAAAAAATAAATTCGGATAAATTATGCGAAGATGCCACCAAGATAGTGCTTTCCAATAAAAGCCAGCAGGCGGATATCGACCGGTGCAAAGCGCTCGGAGTCGCGAGCTACATCGTCAAAGCCAATTCCACCCCAGCCGAAGTGATAGACGAGGTCAAGAGAATCTTAGACGGAGGAAATTTAGCAAAAAAAATAAAATGACAAACCATAAAAAAGAATTAGAAGATTTAATACTAACTGTTATTCACGAAAATGGGTCCGACCTTCACTTGGGCGCCGGACGAGTACCGGCGATTCGAGTGGCCGGCGAGTTGATATTTCTCCTCAAGCACCCGGTTTTCAGTCGCGAGGATATGGAAGGTATTTTAGGCGAGATTTTGGACAAGCCAAAGATGGAAAAATTTTTGGAAAATCAAGAGATGGATTTTTCTTACGATTTCCGCGGAGAAGCCAGGCTAAGAGGCAATGTTTTTTTTCAAAAAGGGCTTATCAATATCGCTTTTCGCTTGGTGCCGAAGGTTAAAAATTTTAAAGACCTCAATCTGCCTTCGATTTTAGAAGAAATTTCCAGAAAAAAACAAGGGTTCTTTCTAGTAGTCGGTCCGGTGGGGCAAGGTAAATCAACTACACTATCTTCAATGATAAATTTTGTTAACAACGAACAAACTCGCCACATTATTACTATTGAAGACCCGATAGAGTATGTTTACATTCCAAACAAATCCATCATCAATCAACGCGAAGTCGGCATTGACACCAAAGATTTTCAAACTGCGCTCAAATCCGTATTCCGAGAAGATGTGAACGTGATTATGATAGGAGAAATGCGCAATCCCGAGACGATTGCGACTGCCGTCACCGCCGCCGAGACGGGGCACCTAGTGCTCTCTACACTCCATACCAACAATGCTTCCCAGACCATAGACCGTATCATTGATTCTTTCCCGGGCTATCAGCAGGACCAGATACGAGTCCAGCTTGCCTCTTCACTTTTAGGTATTTTTTCTCAAAGACTGATTCCGCGGATTGCCGGTGGACTGATTCCGGCGTATGAACTGCTTTTAAACAACAACGCCGTTTCAAATTTGATTCGCGAAAAGCGCACTCATGAAATAGATGTGGTGATAGAAACGGGGATGGAAGGGGGAATGGTGGATTTAAACCATTCCCTACTTGAGCTTGTCCGCGCGGGGGAAATCACCATAGAAAATGCTTATCAATATTCTTTGAATCCGAAAGGTCTTGAACGCATGCTATGATGAATTAGGGACTAGTGGCTAGGGACTAGAAAAATACTAGAACCTAGAACCTAGAACCTAGAACCTAGAACCTAGAACCTAATTATGTTATTCAAATACAAATCAGTTGATGACAAAGGAATAAAAAAGGATGGCGAAATAGACGCGCCAAATCGCGATATGGCGATCTCCGGGCTCCAACGTCGCGGGCTCATAATTTTGTCTATCAAAGAAGAGTCGGAAAGGAAATCCATTTTTGATATCAGATTTTTTGACAAAGTAAGGATGAAAGAGGTGGTTATTCTCTCGCGTCAAATTGCCACCCTCTTTGAAGCGCAGGTCTCCGCGCTTAAAGCTTTTACTATGCTCTCGGTTAATTCCGAGAACAAGCTTTTGGGGCGCAAATTAAACCAAGTGGCAGACGACCTGCAGGCTGGAGTCACCATCTCCGGCGCGCTTGCGAAACATCCGGATGTTTTTTCGGAGTTTTATGTGAACATGGTCAAAGCTGGCGAGGAGACAGGGAAATTAAATCAGACTTTTGAACACTTGGCAGAATATTTAGACCGTCAATACACACTTACTTCCAAGACTAGAAACGCTTTAATTTATCCTGCATTCGTTGTCTTTACTTTTTTTGCGGTGATGACGCTCATGTTTGTGGTAGTAATTCCCAAGCTTTCAGAAATCATTATTGAGAGTGGGCAAACCGTTCCGCTTTATACCAAAATTATTATAGGTTTTTCACAGTTTTTTGTTGACTACGGTTTCTTAGTGCTTATCTTCTTGGTTCTTCTTGGCGTTTGGATTTGGCGTCTTTCTCGCACCGACAAAGGCAAGGAATATTTAGACCGCATTAAGCTCTCTACACCCGTGGTGGGCAGTCTTTACAAACGGCTTTATCTCTCTCGTATCGCGGACAACATGGACACCATGCTCACTTCCGGTATACCGATTATTCGCTCTATCGATATCACTTCCGAAGTGGTGAACAGCCGAGTGTACAGAGACATCTTGAAAGACGTAGCCGAAGGCGTAAAATCAGGGCTCGCGCTTTCTGCTTCCTTTGAAAAATATCCGGATCAGATGCCTCCGATTATGGTGCAGATGGTCAAAGTGGGCGAGGAAACTGGCGCCTTGGGGCAGATATTAAAAACTCTAGCTGTATTTTACAAGCGCGAAGTGGATGACGCCATAGATACTATGGTCGGACTCATAGAGCCGGTGATGATAGTGGTGCTAGGTTTTGGCGTGGGTATTCTCTTGGTTTCCATACTTTTGCCGATTTACAATATCGCGGGCGGGATAAGTTAGGGATTAGAGTCTAGGGTTTACCCTGAGCGAAGTCGGAGGGTGCTTTGCAGTGAGCTTGTCGAACTGTGGATAACTTTATATTGCCAGTATTGTATAATGAGGGTATTAAAATAAGTCGATTATTCTGCTAATTATTTTAGCAGGGAAAATTATAAGTTAATTATAAATATGTAAGAAGGTTATAGTTTGTGGGTATGGCAAATTTGCTAGAACCTAGAACCTAGAACCTAGAAACTAATCATTATGAAAATGAATTTTAAAAGAGGTTTTACATTGATTGAACTTTTGGTCGTTATCGCCATTATTGGTATCTTGGCGTCTGTGGTGCTTGCTTCTTTAAACTCTGCGAGAACTAAGGGTAAGGATGCAGCAGCTATTTCTAGTATGGCACAAGCACGTGCGGCAGCTGAGATAGCTTATTCCAACAACTCAAATACTTATACTGGTATGTGTCCCGTAGTTACTGGTTATATAGTGGGCGCAACTGGCACAAACGCACCAGAAGTACGAGCGTCTTTGTTTAATGCTCAAACTGCAATTGGCGCACCTACGACTGGAGGTCCAACAGTTCCTGGATCAGTGGGATGTGGAGCTTCCGCTACTGCTTATTCTACTTGGATAAAGCTTAATAACACTGGTTCTTACTGTGTAGACAGTACTGGATTTGCGGGTGTAAAAACAGCAGATCAGGTTTTAGCTCAGACACTTTGCGTTTAAAGCTTAAAGTTTGCTTAAACAAAAACCACCCAGATTTGCTTGGGGTGGTTTTTGTTTTTAGGGATATGCTATAATTAACCGGAGTCTTAATCATTAAAATTTAGTTTTCTCTTTTTTAAAGAGGTGAAATATGAAAAAAAATAATTTCAAAAAAGGTTTTACATTAATAGAACTACTGGTTGTCATTGCCATCATAGGTATTTTAGTTGCTGTGATTTTAGCAGCATTAAATAATTCAAAAGGTAAAGCAAATGATTCAAAGATAGTATCGCAGATGAAAAGTATGGTCTCTCAAGCCCAGCTCTATAATGGTCCAACAGGTACAGCTGTTACTCCAAGCATATCAACGATAACTCCTGTTGTTGCAAATACGACAGCTAGTCGTCATTTATTTAACGCAGACAATGCTGGTGATAATAGTTTATTTACTCTTATAGATAAATTACCAGATGGCACTGTGTATTATTACGCTTGGGATGGAGCAACTGTTTTGACTGGCGGAAAATGGTTTGTGGCAGCTAAAGGTTCCACAGGAGCTTTTTGTATGGATTACAGAAGTTTCTTAAAACAAGTTCCTGGATCTGCTCCAACTACAATTGCCGAGTTTACCACGTCAGTTACTCCACCGGCGCCTTTCACATTTGCTACTGTAGCTGGTGGTTATAAGTGCGACTAGAAACTAGGAACTAGCGAGGACGGTTTCTGCGAAGATGGAGCGTTTAAAGTTAGTGCTTAATTAGTATTTGAATGTTTTGTTTTTTCAAGTATGTTATAATTTAAGGCATAATGTTAAGGAAAGGTTTCGGAATTACAAGAGGGTTTACTCTAATTGAGCTTTTGGTGGTGTTGGGGATAATTGTTGTTTTAGCGTCTATTATTTTTTTGGCGACAGACGAAGCCAGAAAAAAAGGCAAAGATGCGAGCATAAAAAGCAATTTGCAGACCATTAGAACTCAAGCTGCTCTTTTTTATGTTGAAAATAATTACTCCTACCTACCCCCCGGTGGTGCTGGTATCACTCCGGCTAGCGGTGGTAATCCTAATAATACTTGCCCGCTAATAGTAGATTCTTCTGTTAATAGTATGTTTGAAGCCGACCCTGTTATTTTCTCTGCTTTACAGGAAGCATTAAAGTATAAAGCGGGCAACCCTGGGTATCGTTGCGCAAATTCTGCAACAGCTTGGGCAGTAACCATAAGGCTCAACACTTCTACCTCCTCGTCTTGGTGCGTTGATAGTACGGGTCAGTCGAGACAATTTGCCGGAAACGTAGGTCAAGTGCTTGCAAACGGCACATTTATTTGTAATACGAGTTTATGATAACTATCCTTACAATTATTTTCTTTATTCTAGGTCTCATCATCGGAAGTTTTTTGAATGTGGTGATTCTGCGCTTGGGCACCCACAAGAATTTCGGCGGGCGGAGTGCCTGTATGTCTTGCCAGACAAAGCTCTGCTGGTATGAGATGATTCCAGTTTGTAGTTTCTTTGCTCTAGGTGGCAGGTGTCGCAATTGTCAGAGCCGGATTTCTTGGCAGTATCCTCTGGTAGAGCTTGCGACCGGTGTTATCTTTGCTCTTTTATTTTACAAATTCTCCTTTATTCTTTTTGTGGACGTTATGTTCTTTGCCATCCCTTATGCTTTTTACACTTCGCTTTTTTCTCTTCTTTTGGTTATTACTGTCTACGACCTCCGGCACAAAATTATTCCCGATGCCCTGTCTTTCATTTTTGGAGCTTTGGCTTTTCTCTCGCTTTTCTTGTTTGTGGACCATTTTTTCTTTTATCCGCATTTGCCCGAGATGGCAGATGTTCTCTCGGGATTACTCGTAGCTCTGCCTTTTGCTCTCATTTGGCTCCTCTCGCGGGGCAGGTGGATGGGGCTCGGGGATGCCAAGCTCGCCATAGGCTTGGGTTGGCTTTTGGGCTTTTCACAGGTGTTCTCTGGGGTGGTAATCGCTTTCTGGGCGGGGGGGATAGTGGGGATGTTTATTTTGGTTTTCTCTAAAAAGTATGGTTGGAAAAGCGAAATTCCTTTCGCGCCGTTTTTGGCGCTTGGCGCATTTTTAGCCTTTCTTTTTAATATCCAATTTTTTCTTTTTTAAAATGGCTAAAAATTTAAAATTTAAAATTAAAAATTCCAATAGTGGTATGACTTATGTAGAGCTCATAGTGGTTTTGAGTATTTTCTCCATAATGTCTGCTATTGGACTTTTCAGCTATAAAGAATTTCAGATAAAAGTGGATATCAAAAACCTGGCGAACGACATTGCGCTCAAATTTGTGCAGGCGCAGAAGGAGTCAACTACCGGCAAATTACCTGTCTTAAGTATGCCTAGCGCAGATCCTTGGAAGCCTTCCTATGGGCTGTTATTTACTTCAGATAGTCCAAGCGCATTTCTTTATTTTGCAGACCTAGATCAAGGTAAAGTGTTTGACGGTCCTTACATCCCTTGTCCAAGTAATGATCCTGGCAACAGTGTTGAATGCCTAGAAACCATAACCATCACCAAGGGCAACTTTGTGAGCGATATTAGTATTTTTATAGGAGCTACAGCTACAGAAATAAGTGAGGCTCACATAACTTTCACCAGACCGGATTCCGGGGCGACTCTTAGGTGTACCGGTGATTCTATATGCGCCCAAATTGCAGACGGCACTACAATTATAGATTTTCTGCAAATTACCATTTCTTCTCCTCAAGGCACCAGCTCTCTGATAAAAGTTTATCCTTCCGGCAGGATTCAATTAAATTAAAATGGAGAAAGCAAACAAAAAATTAAACAAAGGGTTTACCCAGTTAGTAGATTTTGGCGATGCAATAGAATTGCGCGCTAAAAGCGCTTCGCCAAAACTCACTACTGGGTTTACTATCATAGAAACTATGATATCCATCGGTCTTTTTGTGATTATAGTGGTTTTTGGCACTGGGGCTCTTCTCAATGCGAACCTAGTGCACAACAAGACAGAAGACCAGCGTTCCATCATGGACAATCTATCTTTTATTATGGAAGACATGTCGCGCAATCTGCGCACCGGGTATAATTATAGATGTTATGACACGGAAATTTGGATCGATAGCCAAGATCCACAGAGCGACAGTTTAGATGATCCTCTCGATTGCTTTGACGGGGGAGTGATAGTTTTTGAGGAAGCGCATGGAGATGGGGCAGAGGATGCTACAAATGACCAATGGGTATATAGGATATGGCAAGATAGTGTAAACCCCACAAAATACAATATTGAAAAATCAACCAACGGCGGGCTTACTTTCGTGCAGATGAATTTGGAAGAGATAACAATCAAGGACAGTTCTGGTTTTGAGGTTATTGGTGCAAAACCGCCGATTGACGGAGATTTCCAGCAACCCTTAATAAAAATACATCTTATTGGTGAGATAAAATATAAAGACATTATAACACCATTTTCACTTCAAACTACAGTCTCGCAGAGGTTGATAGATGTTGAAAACGCGCCTTAAAAATGAAAAAACATTTTAAACAAATAAATAGAGAGATAACTACCGGGTTTACCCTAGTAGAAACGCTTGTCGCGATTTCTATTTTTACCCTGTCGGTTCTTGTGATGCTGGTGGTCTTGGGCGGAGGCATATCGGATGCCAATCATTCCAAAAACAAATTAGTCGCTTCTTATCTCGCCCAAGAAGGGATAGAGCTTATGCGCAGTTTGCGAGATACTTATGTGCTCTACGGAGGCGATACTGGTTGGACGGATTTTCAAACTGCTATTGTGAATTGTGGAGCGGGAGCTTCGGCAGGAGGGAGTGGTTGCTATCTTTACGATCAAAATTCTCTTGTTCCGCCAATTACAGAGATTGAAATATACGACTGCACTCCGTCGGGCGGATTTCCGTGCCAAGAGCTCAATTATAGCGAAGGGGACGGTTATAGTTATGATCAGGATGTCGGCAATGTCGGCTCCGGCTTTGCGCGAGTTATTCTAGTAGAAGATGTAAACCAAAAAGAAAAGAAAATTACCTCCACAGTGCACTGGTTCCGCGGGACGAACGATTATAAAGTATCTTTCTCCAGCTATCTTTTCGATTGGATGCCGTCAATATAATAGAAACATCATGAAAAATATTTTCCTAAAAACAAAAAAAAGAGAGGGATTCGTGCTTCTTTTTGCTGTCATTCTATCGGCAATTATCCTCGCTATCTCCCTTGGCGTTTCCAACATCACCTTTAGAGAACTTACCTTCAGCACTTCCGCTCAAGCTACCAACGATGCCTTTTATGCCGCAGATGTAGGCGCGGAATGCGCACTGTATTATGATCTAAACCGTATTTTTGCGGGAGATTCAAATGGTCTGGTCTTTGCTTTTGGCTATCCCGGAATACAAGTTTACACTCCTTGCGCAGCAAATTCTGGTGGAGTGAATCTAAATAACGGTCAAGGCTCTCCGCAACCTCCTCCTTGGGAGTTTACTCTTTTGAGCTTGGGGACTTCAGGGCGATCTTGCGTTATAGTTACAGTTGAAAAAAATGGCACCAGTCCAAATTTTAGTACGAGAATTATTTCTCGGGGATATAGCACCGGTGGGAACGCAGATTGCGATACCAATGAACCCAATCGCGTAGAACGCGTAATTGAGGTAAACTATTAAGCATGACAAGTGCTGAAGAGAATAAGGCAAAAGAAAGAATTTTGAAATTGCGGGCGGAAATCGCGCGCCTGCGCGAACGCTACCATGTGGCAGACGATCCCGGAGTCTCGGACGATGTGTATGATTCGCTTACTCGCGAGCTTCGGGCACTTGTCGCAAAGTATCCGGAATTTAACGACCCGAATGCTCCGGAGAATAGAGTGGGCGGAAGACCTTTGGAAAAATTTGAAAAAGTGACTCACAAAGTGCGGATGCTCTCTTTAAATGATGTCTTCAACGAGGAGGAGCTTTCTGACTGGGAAAAACGCATCAAAAAACTACTTGGAAGCTTAGCTCCCAAGTTGGAGTATTTTTGCGAAGTGAAATTTGACGGACTGGCGGTGTCTTTGATTTATGAAAATGGAAATTTTGTTAAAGGCGCCACGCGTGGGGACGGTTCAATCGGGGAGGATATTACGGAGAATTTAAAAATGGTCAATACTATTCCACTTTCTTTAAGGTCTAACCTTAAGAATTCTACAAGGTTCGACCTTGTAATCCCAAAGCATTTAGAAGTTCGCGGGGAAGTAGTCATGGCGAAGACTACTCTTATAAAATTAAACCAAAGAAACAAACGCGAAGGTAAACCACTTTTTGCCAATACCAGAAACGCAACTGCCGGGGGCTTGCGTCAGCTTGACCCCCATTTGGTAAAAGAAAGACACTTGGATTTTTTCGCCTACGATATCGCCGACTCGTCAGATGAGTTAAATCCGAAATTCCATTCAGCAGAGCATGATATTTTACGTGGTCTAGGTTTTCCCATGACCGAGCACGAAGTGATATCAAAAAATCTAGACGGAGTAATCGCTTTTATAAAAAAGTTTGAAAAAGCACGCGAGAGGTTTCCTTATGGCACTGATGGTGTAGTGATATCGGTGAACGACCTTAAGATGCAGGAAGTTTTGGGTGTGGTGGGCAAAGCCCCGCGATATATGTCGGCTTTTAAGTACCCGGCCGAAAGAGCGACGACTATTTTAAAAAATATCATCGTGAACGTAGGGCGCACCGGCGTGCTCACCCCGCTTGGCATTTTTGAGCCAACTTTGGTCGCGGGCTCTACCGTTTCCAAAGCTACTCTTCACAATCTGGATCAAATCGAGCGTTTGGGCATAAAAATCGGGGATACTATCGTAATAGAGAAAGCCGGGGACGTGATTCCGAAAGTGGTAGAAGCGCTTCCGAAACTTCGTACCGGCAAAGAAAAGAAATTTAAAATGCCGGCCCATTGCCCGGTGTGTGGTGGGAGGGTGGAGAAAAGATATATGGAAGCTTCGCCGATAAAAAATTCTCTCGGTCCTCGGGTCGCCCGCACAGTATATTTAAAAAAGAGCGGGCTCAACCAGACACTCGAGAATTCTTCATCGGCTTCGCTATCTGTCGCCTATTATTGTACCAACAAAAAATGTCCAGCAAAAAATGAGAGATTTATGGAACATTTCGTCTCTGTTTTTGATATTTACGAGCTTGGGCCGAAAGTTTTGCGCCGGTTCAAAGACGAGGGGCTGATAACGGACGTAGCGGATATTTTTACTCTAGACAAAGGCGATATCGCGTCTTTAGAGAGATTCGGCGAGAAATCTGCGGAGAATATAGTCAACGAAATTAATCTAAAAAAGAAAGTGCCACTTCAAAAATTTCTCTGGGCACTTGGGATTCTCCATGTGGGCGAGGAGACGGCGCGGGATTTGGCGAATCATTTTCATACCCTAGATAAAATAATCAATGCCACACCGGAAGAATTAAATGAATTGGAAAATGTGGGCCCAAAAGTTGCTGAAAGTCTATATGCATTTTTTGAGGATAAAAATAATTTAGCTTTCATAAAAAAATTGGAGAAGAACGGAGTGCAAGTTTTGAAAGGGGAAAAAATCAAAGGCGGGAAATTTAATGGTCTTACTTTTGTGCTAACCGGCACACTTTCTCAAATGTCTCGCGAAACAGCGAAAGAAAAAATCATCAACGCCGGCGGTAAGGTTTCTGGTTCGGTATCTACTAAAACCTCTTATGTCATAGCAGGCGAAGACCCTGGCTCTAAACTCAAAGACGCGCAGAAGTTAGGGGTAAAAATTATAACTGAAGACGAATTTTTGAAGATGACAGGCAAGTAATTACGTATTTAGCTCTAGAGCTAACTCTAGAGCTCGGGCGGAAACGGAGAGATTTGAACTCTCGATCGAGTTGCCCCGATGCTGGTTTTCGAAACCAGTGCCTTCAACCGCTCAGCCACGTTTCCAAGCAGGATAGTGAGAGTATAGCAGAAAATTTTTAGGCGTCGACGACGACTTTGAAACCGCCGTAAGCCATGCGTTTCATATCAAAAGGCATTTGCATGTTTTTGTATTTATCCTTTTCTTTGTCCATCAACGCCATCACTTTTTTGTTTACTTGATCTCTATGCGCCCGGGATTTGTATTCAATGTAGGAGAACCAAACTTGCTCGCCGGGCTTGGCTTTTATCATTTTCGGGAAAGTAAAAGTTACCATCGGAGGTTTTGTGTCTTCTATCACGCACTCTTTATAATCAAGTGCGCCGAATTTTTTCCACATTTTGCTGGCCTCTTGCGCCATCTTCTTATACTCCGCAAACTTTTTCTTAGGAACTACTAATACAAACCCATCTACATAATTTGTTTTTGCCATGTAATCAAGGAGCGGAGCGACTATGATTTATGAGCACCCCGCTTAAATTTTGCTAATAATTTCGCCTATACATTTATTTTATCAAAATCATTACCATTTGTCTTGCAAAGTGCGGGGCCGAATAGGCCATCCCTTATGCGCGAAGCGCTTTGCCATTAAATAACCTCGCAAAATTTGTGCTGGGGTTGCCTTACCCATATAATAATGTAGATTAAATACTACGGAGGCTCACCGCCGTAGGCGGGACCCCGCTGTAAGCGGTGGGTCGCTGAATACAAATTATGTATTACGTTTACATATTAAGAAGTGGAAGTAATAATAAGTATTATATAGGATATACTTCAGACTTAAACCAGAGGATAAAAAGTCACAACTCTGGTAGGAATAAATCAACAAAGGTTGGTATTCCTTGGAAAGTAGTTCATAACGAACAGTTCGAAGATAAGAAATCAGCTTGGTTGCGTGAAAAGCAAATAAAAGATTATAAAGGAGGGGAAGCTTTTAAGAAATTAATAAACGGAGGCGTCGCATAGCGGTCTAGTGCTCACGCTTGGAAAGCGTGTAGGGTGAAAGCTCTCGAGAGTCCGAATCTCTCCGCCTCCGCAGATGAAAAAAATAATTCTACTTAATAAAAAAGAAGGGGAGACTCCACTTGAAGCGTTGGAGGGTTTTCGGAGTAGACATAAGGAATACAAAAATATGCCGATGACCTATGCTGGGCGACTGGACCCGATGGCGTCGGGGTTATTATTGATTTTGACGGGGGAGGAATGTAAAAAGAAAGAAAAATATTTAGCCCTAGGCAAAGAATACGAATTTGAAATTCTCTTTGGATTTGCCACGGACACGTACGATATTCTCGGCAAAATACAACCCAAACAACACCCTTACAAACTGGAGTTTGTAAGGGTGTCAGAGTTAGAGCAAAAGATAAGAAAGAATTTGAAATTTTTTACCGGCAAGTTTGTGCAGAAATATCCGATGTTTTCGTCAAAGACGGTAGCAGGCAAACCGCTCTTTGCTTATGCGCGGGAGGGAGTGGACCTGCCTGCGCAGGCAGGAGCGCCTGAGAGGGTGGTGAATGTAAAGAATTTAAAATTTTTAAAAATTAGGAAAATTTCTAATAAGAAACTTTTGGAAAATATTGAACGCAGGGTTGCCAAAGTTCGTGGCGATTTTCGTCAAAAAGAAATTCTAAAAATTTGGCAGAAAAATTTAAAAAACAAAAAAGAATTTTTCTATATCGCCAAATTCAAAATCAAATGCTCGGGTGGCACCTATGTGCGCAGTATTGCAAATTTCCTTGGCGAAAAAATATCCATTCCCGCGCTCGCATTTTCTATCAAGCGGACAAAAGTGGGCAAATTGAGGAAAATACGCTAAAATATATAAATGCTTGCGGCTATTTTTACGATACTGGGACTTACCCTTTTTGAGGCGGTTTCCTCTGTTGATAACGCGATTATCAACGCCGAAGTGCTCTCCACAATGGGCAAACGCGCTCGCAGGTGGTTCCTCACTTGGGGCATATTTATTGCTGTTTTTTTAGTACGCGGACTTTTACCGTTTTTAATAATTTGGGCTTTCAATTCAACGCTATCCGTCGGACAGGTGCTCTCGGCTGCTTGGTCTTCTGACCCAGTGGTGCATGAATCTATCGAGCGGTCTGCACCGATACTTCTCGTTGCCGGCGGAGTATTTCTTTTGTTTTTGTTTTTGCATTGGCTTTTCTTAGAAGATAAAAAATTGGGGCTTCCTCGGCCAGAGAGATTTTTTATGGCGAAAGGAGTGTGGTTTTACGCGGTTGTGTCAATACTGCTTACAGTTATCACTTGGCTCGCTCTCAAACACTCCGGAGAAATGGCGCTCGGCGCAGTGGTGGGCTCTTCGCTGTTTTTTATAACCCACGGTTTCAAACAAAATGCGGAAGCGCAAGAGCGCAAACTTTTAGGGAGCGCGCAGTCTGACTTATCAAAACTTTTTTTCTTGGAAATTATTGATACTACTTTTTCTATTGACGGCGTTTTGGGTGCTTTTGCTTTTACTTTATCAGTGCCGTTAATCTTGCTCGGTAATGGTTTCGGTGCAGTTTTGGTACGCGAGCTTACCATTCGTAATATAGAAAATATAAAGAAATATGTATATCTCAAAAATGGCGCTATGTATTCTATTCTTGTTTTGGGTATAGTGATGGTGCTTCATAGTTTTGGTTTTAATATTCCGGAATATGTTTCTCCGCTTTCTACTTTCATTATCATTGGTTATTTCTTTTGGAAATCTAAAGTAGAGCTTAAGCTAACTTAAAAATTCTATGCAAAAATTTGACGAAGAATATAAAAAATTAAACCAAGCCCAAAAGGAGGCGGTGGATACTGTTGAAGGGCCCGTGATGGTGGTCGCCGGGCCGGGCACAGGCAAGACCCAAGTACTGGCTCTGAGGATTGGGAATATTTTAAAGGAGACAGACACCAAAGCTGATGACATACTTTGCCTTACTTTTACCAATAGCGCCGTCCGTGCTATGCGCGAGCGCTTGCGTAAATATATCGGGGTGGAGGCAAGCAAGGTGAAAATCGCCACTTTTCATAGTTTCGGCATGGAGATGATAGAGAAATATTACCGCGTGCTTGGGATGGAGAGGGAGCCGAAACTCTTGGATGAAAAAGACTCTATTCTACTTTGCGACAGAATCTTACACGGTCACCCTTGGGAATACCTTCGTCCTCGCGCCGATACGGCGAGATATTTCAGTGATTTGAAAAATTTAATTTCACTTTTGAAACGCGAGCGTATAACACCGGAGAATTTTGCCAAAGAAATTGAAAAAGAAATAAGCGAGCTTGAAAATAATCCGGACAGTATTTCTTCGCGCGGAGCACGGAAGGGGGAGCTTAAAAAAGAAGTGGAGACAAAAATAGAGGGGCTCGCTCGCTCGCGGGAAGCGGTGCAGTTTTACGAATTTTATGAAAAAGAAAAAATTGAGAGCGGGGTGCTGGACTATGATGACGTGCTGGAGAATCTAGTAAAGATAATGGAGGAGTCTGAAACAGCGAGAGTTGAAATCAAAGAAGAATTTTTATATGTGCTCATAGATGAGCATCAGGATTCTTCCGGAGTGCAAAATGAATTTCTGTCTTTGGTTTGGAGTAAGGTGGAAAAGCCAAACATCTTTGTGGTGGGGGATGATCGCCAGCTTATTTATGGCTTTGGCGGAGCGTCATTAGAGTATTTTGAGAATTTTAAAAACACTTTCGGCAAAGCAAAATTAATTACCCTCGTTGAGAATTATCGCTCCACGGGCAAAATCTTAGATGCCTCTCACTCTCTTTTGCAGAGTTCTTTGACTGCCGAGAAATTAAAGAGCAATCGCGAAGGAAGTCATCCTCTTCGTTTAGTGGAAGCGAGCTACCCACGCGATGAGATTATTGCCTGCGGACTTGAAATCAAAGAGCTTTTGAAAAAAAATAAGACAGAAGGTGGTGAGCAAAGTAAAACCATAGACCCAAACGAGATAGCAATTCTCGTGCCAAAAAATCGCCAAGTTCGTAGCGTAATCACAATCCTCAAGGACATGGGACTTCCAGTGTCTAGTGGCGAGGCTCAAGACTTTTTTGACTCCCCGGAAGCATTATCACTTCTGCGAGTTTTAAAAATATTAGCGCATCCCGAAGACGGCGTGGCGCTGGGCGAATCTTTGTTTGATGGGGTTTCGGATATTCCGCCGTTATCCGCCCATAAATTTTTACGAGAGCAGAACATGCGCGATTTTTCCTTACTTGATGTTGTAGCCGAGAAAAATGATTTATTTAGCGAAAGTAGCGCTACCAATAAATGGATTGAGAAACTCCACTCTTGGCTCACCGCGAGAAATTCCATGAGTCTCTATTCTTTTATTCAAAAAGTTGGTAGTGATTTACTACTGCATGATGCCAAGAGTCACGAAGATCTAGTGGTGCGGATAGAAGTGGTGCGCACAATTCTCCACCTCGCGCTCGCACAAATAGAAAAGGATTCCAAGCTTAACCTCAAAGATTTTATTTCTTTTATTGAAAGACTGGAAGAATACGGGGAGAGCATTCCGCTTGCTGTCTTTGGTAAAGACGAAGGTATCAAAGTGCTCACTCTTCACGGCTCCAAAGGGCTTGAGTTTGATTATGTCTGGATTGCGCACATGGATGAGCGGTCATTTTCGGGGGGCAGGCGGGGCGGGTTTACACTTCCCGAGAGTATAAAAGAAAAAGTTGAAAAGAAAGACGTTGAAGTGCTGAAACGCCAACTCTATGTGGCTATTACTCGGGCAAAAAGATTTTGCACAATTTCTTATGCTCTGTCTTCATATACTGGCGCAAACCAAGAGCTCTCCCAGATTGTCGCGGATTTGGACGACCATTTTGAAAAACAGTCTGCGAGCGAGACCGAGAAAAAAATTCTAGCCCTTGATCCGAAATCCTATGCTGGAAGTTCTCACAAGGGTAAGAAAGAAAAAGAGAGTACCACCCTCAAAGAATTAGTAGAGATAGTCAAAAAAGATTATGAAGATAGGAAAGTTTCCGTCTCGCTCCTCAATAATTTTTTCGAATGCCCGTGGAAATGGTATTTCCGAAATTTTTTGCAATTGCCCGAGCCTAAATCGCGTAGTTTGGAACTGGGCGATATAGTGCACAAAGCTATAGATAAAATATTACAAAAGAGAGGAGGATTAAAAGAGGGTGAAATATTGGAACTGGTCTTGGGCGACAAGGAGGCAGAGAAGATAGTTGCCAAGTGGGTAAAAAACAGCTTTCCGAATTTGGCGCGGGATTATAAAAATGAACAAAGCGTATCGGTTAAAGACGACAGGTTTCCGCACCTATCAATTTATGGACGGTTAGATCTGGTAGAAAATATTTCCGCCAAAACAGTGCGGGTGACCGATTTTAAAACTGGAAGCCCGAAGAAAAAAAACGATATTGAAAAAATAGACGACGAGGGTCGGCTCTCAAACTTGATGCGCCAACTCGCGATGTATGCTTATCTTTTGAAGACTAGTCCCAAGTGGCGGGTAAAAGTGGAGGAAGGAATTTTGGAATTTCTCGAAGCTAAAGATGAAAGGGAAAGATTTTACCGCGCACCCATGACCGAAGAAGAGATAGATTTATTAGTGCGAGATATCGAGGACTATTCTAGGTTTCTAAACTCGGGCGAGTGGGTCACCCGCGAGTGTCACTTTAACTCTTACGGCAAAGCAAACGCTATCTGCGAATACTGCAAAATGGCGGAGATATATAAATAATTCTTGCAAATAAGACTTTCGGGTTATGAATACTTTTAGAGTAATATAGCAATTAAATAAATACAATTAAATGTTAAATACTTAGCGATAGCAGAGAATTTAACATTTTGATATAATATTTATATGGGGTTGATTTATAACATCTTAGAAGAATTAAGTAAAACCACACTGAGATACAAAGGGGTTTCAACTAACCTTTTCGGTATTCCAAAATTCAAGGACTATTCCAAGGGGTCTCTGCGAGGGACTTTATTTTATATGTATAAAAATGGATTTGTTGACGAGCAAAATGATTTTTTACGGATTACCCCCAAAGGAAGAAAATATATTGAAAGAAAAATAGATTCTTTAAAACAATTTTCAAATAAGTTTGATAAAGAGGCGCCGAAGAATTTATTATTGATGTATGATATTCCGGAAGAGAAGAAGGCGGAGAGGGAATGGTTTCGCTGGCATTTGAAAAAGTTTGGCTTTGTGATGATTCAAAAGAGCGTCTGGGTTGGACCCTCGCCACTGCCGCGGGATTTTTTAGATTACATCAAGCGTATAAAGATCAAAGACAATATCCAGACCTTTAAACTGGCAAAAGGATTTGAAACAAGAAAAAGATAGACAGATAGACTAGAGTTAATTTTTTGTTGTGGGTAAAATAATTGTTAAACTTCCTGCTATCGCAGGAAAATTAACAATCATAAGATGGCGGAGATATATAAATAAAAAAGCCCCTACAGAGCTAATAATCATGTGTGTCTGATATTAGTTTGCAGGGGGTGTTTTTCCTGGGGTAATTCTGGTTCTGAATTACCAAATTACCAACAGGGCGTCCCACCTTGTGGGATGTTGAAACATTCGTTTCTTGAAATAATCGACGAACGTATGTTAAGACATATATACACCTTATTTAAATATATTGCAAGTTTACAACTTAAGCGGTATATTTTTCCATATGTATCAGATTTTGCTTTACTACAAATATGTGCACCTAGAGGATTCACAAAAGGAGCGAGATTTGCAGTTTGCGCTCTGTGAAAGACTAGATTTGAAGGGGCGGATTATTGTGGCGAGTGAGGGGATAAACGGCACAGTTGAGGGCACGGTAGAAAATACAGAAAAGTATATTGAGGAGATGGTTAAAGATAAAAGATTCCAAAATATTCACTGGAAGAAAAGCGTGGGCACGGGGAATGCTTTTCCGAAACTCTCGGTCAAAGCGCGGAAAGAAATTGTGTCGCTTCATTTGGGCACATGCGATATTGATCCGAACGAAATTACTGGTGTGCATTTGAAACCGGAAGAATTACACGAATGGATTTTGGAAAACAAAGCTGCCTCCGCCCAAGGCTTCGGCGAGCCAAAGGAATTTTATATTGTGGATATGCGAAACGTCTACGAGCATAAAGTGGGTTATTTTGAAAGTTCTATTTTGCCTCCCATTGAAAATTTTAGAGATTTACCGCGCGTGGTAGAACAAATCGCACATTTGAAAAATAAAACTGTGCTCACGGTTTGTACCGGCGGAGTGCGCTGTGAGAAAGCGAGTGGATTTTTAATTTCGCAGGGGTTTACCGATGTGTATCAACTAGATGGCGGAATTGTTTCATACATGGAACGCTATCCGAATGAAGACTTCAAAGGTAAGCTCTATGTTTTTGATGGTAGAGTGACGCAATCATTTTATACCGACGACCCGAAACGTGAAGTAGTGGGCAAGTGCGATTCTTGTGGAAATATGTCAGAGAACTACGTGAACTGCGCAAATCCTGTCTGCCATCGGCATTTTATCGCGTGTAATAAGTGTCTAGAAGAGGGTGGTGGCCAAGCCTTTTGTCCAGGCGGGTGCGTCCTTTCTCGGCACGGACGCAAAATTAGTCCGGTTGAGGTAGATTTGATATAATAAACTCATTAGTAAATTAACTTAAATAAAATATGCAATTCACTAACATAGAAAAAGGAAATGTCGACAATGCTTCTTTAGAATCAATAAAAAAAGAATCGGAAGAAAAACTAAAAGTTTTGCTTAAAGGTGGCGAACTATCAAATGAAGCTCTTGCTATTTCACAAGAGAATTCAGAAATAAAGAACAAAAGTAAGCAATACGCAATAGATTGGGTAAATCGCTATTTTCAAAGCAAATCTTTACCTGAAGAAAAATTAGATGGATATACTGATGCTCAATGGAATGATATTAAAAAAAGAGAGGATGAAACTTCAAAAACAGATTATAAACAAAAAGTCTCGTCAACTATTGAAGGCAGGTCTTCTATTATCATAGATCTTGAAAAACAGTATAAGGAAAAAATATCTGCAATTATTTCAAGTCCTCAACTCAAAGACAAGATTTCTTTTCCAGGCATTGACCTTACTGATCCTAAAAATTCTAATTATATAAGACAAATAGCCCTTGATGAGAAACTCGGAGTAAATAATGAATTGTTTGATATATCTTTCATCGCGAGCAGTATTAAATTATACCAACTTCAAATTGAAGAAGAGCTTAGGGAAGCAAAAGTTTCACCGATGACAAAAGCTTCTCTAGTTACGCAAAAGATAGCTGATCTTTATGAAAAAATTAGGTATAGAATTTCAAAAAAGCCAACTCTTGGCACAACAGGTATTGACCAAAACAATAGCATGAGGATAGCGGCATAGGAAAATTCTAGCGAATCGTTGCGCCGAAGTCTTGGGCAGTTTCGGTCTCAAGGCGCTTATGCAGAGTGTCTACTTCTTCGCTCGTTAAGGTTTTGTCGAGCGAGCGGTAGGTCACTCGGTAGGCATAGCTTATTTTATCCGCGCCGAATTTTTCCGCATTTTCATATTTATCTATGAGCGACACTTCTTCCACTAACCCCGGCGCGAGTTCGCGCACAAAGTCAAAATAATCGTTCGGGATAAAATCGTTTTTCACTACAAAAGAAATATCGCGAAGCGCCGGCGGGTATTTGGAGACTTCTTCAAATTTATGACCGAGTTTTAGCTGACTTGTCACTCGTGGGTCCTCTGACCAAAGTAATCGAATGTCCGGAAGCTCCATAGAAGCAATAGCCAGACGCTCGAGTCCAAACCCGAAAGCCCAACCATGGTAGCCCTCGAGCCCTAAATCTTTTAGTACATTCTTTCGCACCATTCCGCAACCGAGCATTTCAATCCATTCACCATTTATCTCCGCTTCCATTTCAAATGATGGGTCGGTATATGGAAAATCATCGTCGTTGAATCTTAAATTTACCTTACCAAAAATATTTACAGCTATTTCTTTTAGAGTATTTTTTAAATCTTCGGGCGTAATTTTTTCTTTATCGTCCGGTCCTATCAACCACCCACCGAACTGGTGAAAGACGTTCATATGCCGACGATCTATTTCGTCTTTGCGGTAAACTTTTCCATAACAAACTGCGCCTAAGGTTTCCTTGTTTGCAATTCTTTTTTTTATTTCCGGATGGTTGAGATAGTAATACCAAAAAACCGTATCGTGAGTGCGAAGGACATTTTTCTTATCCACGTAGTAAGTGTCCGACGGGCTACGCGCCGGATGATCCGATCCCATATTGAATAAATCAAAAAGAATATTTGTCGGTACAATTTCGGGTACTTTGATGTCGTCAAAATCTGAAAGTGATGGTACTTCTTTGGCTCTTTTTACAATTTCATACAGCGGACTTCCATCTGTACGGGAAAGATCTGGCATTGAGAAATAGCGCTTTAGGCGCATAGAATGAGCGTCAGTTTTAGGCTCCAAATCCTTTAATAATTTCTCTTCTTCCGAGGAGGTTATAACATAGTTTGACATCTATCTAGTGTAGAGAAAAAAGGTTAAAAAATCAAGGTTTTTCCGCTAAAAAAGACTTGCGAAGCCGGGTTAAAATTGCTATACTTTATGGGTAAATGGCTAAAGAAAAAGACAAGAAATCAAGTTACGGGGCGGAGCAGATCTCCGTCCTTGAAGGTTTAGAGCCCGTCAGGAGGCGCCCGGGTATGTATATTGGGACTACTGGTCCGGATGGGTTGCACCATTTAGTGTGGGAGATTTTTGACAATTCTCGCGATGAAGCCATGGGCGGATTTTGCGACACAATTGAAGTTGTGATGCTTCCTGATAACCAAATCCGCATTGCGGATAACGGCCGAGGTGTTCCGGTGGATATTCATAAAAAAACTAAAGTCTCCGCGCTGGAAACCGTGATGACTACGCTCCACGCCGGCGGAAAATTCGGCGGGGAAGGGTATAAAGTTTCTTCGGGGCTACACGGTGTAGGCGCCTCCGTAGTGAACGCGCTTTCTATTTATTGCCGAGCCGAAGTGCACCGTGACGGCGGAAAATACGCACAAGAATATTCCCGAGGCAAAAAGAAAAGCGCAGTGAAAAAAATCGGCGTGTCTAAGCTTCACGGCACTATCATCGTCTTTGAACCGGATAAAGAAATTTTCGGCGACATAAAGTTTGATTGGGGAACTATCGCAAACCACCTCCGCCAGCAAGCATACCTTGTAAAAGGACTTCGGATTTCAATTATTGACGCACGGGGTCAGGAAGCCTTGCTTCCACTTGGAAGCAAGGCTTCCAAGTATGAAGATGTTTTTTATTTCAGAGAACTAGGGCTTGAACTTCCATCCGTCACTTATTATTTTGAAGGCGGGTTGGTATCTTTGGTAAAGTATCACAATCAATTTCAAAAACCGATTCAGGAAAATATTTTTTATGTTGAAAAAGAATTGGATGGAGTGGGGGTGGAGATTGCGCTTCAATACGTGGACGACATTGTGGACCGCATCACTCCTTTTGCAAACAACATCCATACCAAAGAAGGCGGAACGCACATAACCGGTTTTAAAACCGCGCTCACTCGCACACTCAACACCTACTGCAAGAAAAATGAGATGATGAAAGAATCCGAGGGCGGATTTACGGGTGATGATGTTTTAGAAGGTCTTACTGCGGTTATTTCTGTCAAACTTCGCGAGATTCAATTTGAAGGACAGACCAAAGCAAAATTAGGTAGCATGGAAGCGCAGGGCGCGGTGGCGACTGTTTTTGGTGATGCCTTTTCTGCTTTTCTAGAAGAGAATCCAGACGATGCAAAATCTATCATAAACAAATCTATTCTCGCACTCAAAGCTCGCAAGGCCGCCAAAGCCGCCAAGGACTCCATTCTTCGCAAAGGAGCGCTTGAAGGCATGACTCTCCCAGGAAAGCTCGCCGACTGCCAATCCAAGAGCGCCGAAGAGTCAGAGCTATTTCTCGTTGAGGGAGATTCGGCCGGAGGAAGTGCGAAACAAGGACGCGACCGAAGAACCCAGGCGATATTGCCACTCCGCGGAAAAATTCTAAATGTTGAGAGAGCGCGCATAGACAAGATGCTCGCGAGCAAAGAAGTGCGAGCACTAGTGATTGCTATGGGGACATCCATAGGGGACACTTTTGATATTTCTAAAATGCGTTATCATAAAATAATTATTGCGACCGATGCCGACGTGGACGGGTCCCACATTCGCACGCTTTTGCTTACTTTGTTTTACAGATATTTCCGAGAAGTAATCGACGCTGGGTATATCTATATCGCGCAACCGCCACTTTATAAAATAAAAAGAGGTAAAGAAATTCATTATGCATACAATGACGAAGAAAAATTAAAAATCGTGGGGAAAAGTAGTGATGTTGTAGAAATTCAGGAAGCCGAAAGTCCTGAGCCTGCCGAAGGAGAAGGTGAGTCTGAACTAGAAACTAAAAACTCAAATCTAAAACCTACCAAGTTCCACATCCAACGTTTCAAGGGTCTCGGAGAAATGAACCCGGAAGAACTCTGGGAAACCACCATGGATCCAAACAATCGTTTGCTGAAGAAAGTAAACATAGAAGACGCCGAAGAAGCCAACAAAGTCTTTGACATCCTCATGGGGAGCGAAGTCCCTCCGCGTAAATCTTTCATCCAATCTAATGCAAAATTAGCAGAGATTGATATATAAAATTAGCCATGTTATTATAGATATATGAATACTTATAATGTAGTAATTCCAAAGAGTTTGGCTAAAATGGGGGATTTAGTTCTCGTACCTAAGAGGGAGTATGAGTCTTTTTTAGAGTTCAAAAAAATAAAAGAATTTATCCCAACACTAGCAGAAAAGAAAGCCCTGAAAAGAGCAGAATTAAATAGAAAAAAAGGAAATTATTTAACCCTCAATGAGTTCAAAAATAAATTGGGTTTTACAAATTGATTATTCTGTATATAAATTTTGCGCGAAAGTTCCAAAGACAGATGCTCGACGTATTTTTGAGGCTATAAAGAAAATACCTACAAATCCTTTCTTTGGTGATATCCAAAAAATGAAAGGAGAAGAAAATTCTTGGCGAAAGCGTGTGGGTAATTATAGGATTTTTTATGAAATTATCTCCAAAGAAAATATAATTTATGTTTACGAAGCCAAACGAAGAACTTCAAGTACTTATTAAAAATAAACTTGCAGAGATTGATATATAGGCTATTTCTCTCCTTTTAGAATTGTCATTTTTTCGAAACCACCCTTTTCGGCAAGTTTTTTAGCTTTCATTTCTTCCCAACCCTTAAATTCCGGCAGACTTTTTTTTAAGTCTAGTGCTTGGTCTACATCAGCTAACTCTTCCAAATTTTTAGCTTCCAAAAATTCAGCAACCTCTTCCGTTAATTTTCTAAAAGCAACTTCACTTTTTTCCTCAGGTGTTGCAGTTCTTTCCTCATAAGGAATTCCTTTTTCTTTAAGGATTTCAACAACTTTGTCCCGTACTAATTTTTCGTATTTTTCTCCCATTATTTTTTCTCTTTTATTTCCTCTTTTAATTTTGCGAGAAAGTCCTCAGCGCTCATTTCTGTTTTAGATTCTCGGCCTTCGATGGTGAGCGTACCGGAAGAGACTTCTTTGTCGCCTAGGACTACGACGTAAGGAATTTTTTGAGCTTTGGCGTGATTGATACGCTTGCCGAGGGATTCGTCACCATCTTCTAGCTCTACGCGGATGTCATTTTCTTTTAATGTATTATAAACTTTTTGCGCTTCTTCAATATGATTTTCCCGCACAGGCACGATAGATACTTGCACTGGCGCGAGCCAAGTAGGGAAGGCGCCCGCGTAGTGCTCAATTATTATAGACAAAAATCTTTCAATAGAGCCCATGATAGCGGCGTGAATCATCACAATGCGTTCTTGTTCACCACGCTCATTTATACAATACAAATCAAAACGCTCGGGCATATTTACATCGAGCTGAATAGTCGCTACTTGCCATTCTCTACCTATGGAATCTTTTGCCATAAAGTCGAGTTTGGGGGCATAAAAAGCCGCTTCACCTATGGCCTCAAAATATTCAATTTTATTTTCTTTTGCAATCTCTCTTAACACAGCCTCTGCTTTGTCCCAATGATTTTTATTGCCCAAATATTTTTCCGGAATAGCTGGATCACGGAGAGACAATCTCAATTTTAGTTCTAGTCCGAAAGCGTCATAAAAAGAATGAACAATGTTCCAAATTTTTTGGATTTCTTCTTTAGCATCTGTGATTCTGCAGAAGACATGAGCATCATCTTGGGTAAAAGCTCTGGCGCGGGAAAGTCCCGAAAGTTCTCCAGATTGCTCATCGCGGTAGCACATAGTAGTGCTGGCATAACGCTGAGGTAACTCTTTATAGCTCCATTGTTTGCGATTGTAGATTTGAGTATGATGCGGGCAATTCATAGGTTTCATCGCGAATTCGTGCCCCTCCCTAGTGGTGATTCTAAACAAATCATCCGCATATTTATCCCAATGTCCGCTAGTTATATATAAATCTTTTTTTGTAATATGAGGAATTTCTACTTTTTCATAGCCGTATTTAGCTCTTAAGCTCCAAACGAAATCGTCGAGTATATTTCGCATCAATGTTCCTTTTGGGGTCCAAAGAGGAAGACCGCTACCAACTAAGTCCGAAAATAAAAAAATATCTAATTCTCTACCCAGCTTTTTGTGGTCCCTCTTTATAGCTTCTTCTCTCTGTATTGTGTATGCCGAAAGCTCTTCTTTTGTATCAAACGCGAGTCCGTAAATACGGGTGAGCATTTTATTTTTTTCGTCTCCGCGCCAATAAGCGCCGGCGAGGCGGTCGAGTTGGAAAGAATCTGGTGCAATTTCTTTTTTCGGGTTTTCCACGTGTCCACCTCGACACAAATCGGTAAAATTGCCACAGGTATAAAATGTAATTTTTTCCTTGTCCGCCAAAGCCTTGTCGTCGGCGGATCGCCTTTGCTCTACTTCATCTATTAATTCTAGTTTGTATAGGTTGTCTTTAAAATATTCTTTCGCTTCTTCGGCAGTCTTTTCTTCATGCGTAAACTCTGTCCAAGATTTTAAATTCTCTCGCATCTTCTTCTCAATCTTCCGTAGGTCATTGTCTCCGATAGGGGAAGAAAAATCAAAATCATAATAAAAACCGTCATCTATCGAGGGACCAATAGTAGTCTTGGTGTCCGGATAAAGCTCGAGCACGGCGGAAGCCAAAAGGTGCGCCAAAGTGTGCCTTTGATTTTGCAATTTTTCGCTCTTTTTCTCTCTTTTGTCCATAAAACCTATATTATCATAAATTTTTCCGTTTTTATAGCTTTTTTGCAATTTAGAAAATATATGCTAAGATTGAACTCATTATGGTAGTACGAATGAGACATACAAAATCGCATACAGCAAACAGGCGTTCACACCACGCGCTGGTGGGCGCCAATTTTATGAAGTGTTCAAATTGCGGAGCGAAGAAGCCGGGGCATATCGTTTGCGCATCCTGCGGTTTTTATAACGGTAAAAAAGTTTTAGATTTAGTAAAAAAGACAGAAAAGAAGCTCCGACGCCAGAGGGGATCGGAGTCCCGATCAGAATCGTCGGGACAGAAGAAAGCAAAAGCGAAGAAGGCGGAAGAAAGCAAGTAGAAAGTTCTTCAAGTTCATAAAGTCCGTAAAGTAAACGCAAACCCGAATTAACTTTATAACTTTCAACTTTATAACTTTATAAACTAATTATGGCAAACAGGCACCTTTCAAGATCAATAGTTCTGCAGACTCTCTTTGAGTGGGATTTCTTTCCCGCTGGACGCAGTGGCGCTCCTTGGGATGACCAAGAAATAAAAAAAGTTTTAGATAGAAATTTAAAAGAATTCGCTCCCGGACTTGAAGATGATGTTTTTGTACTTGCTTTGACTGAGCAAGTTTTGAAAAAGCAAAAAGTAGTGGACGAGATTATAGAAAAAGCGGCGCCGGACTGGCCACTAGACAAAATCTCAGCAGTGGACAGAAATATTTTGCGAATAGGATTGACCGAGCTCCTTTTCGGCGATCGCACTCAAGTGCCTCCGAAGGTGGCGATTAATGAAGCCATAGAACTCGCCAAGACTTTTGGCGGAGAAAATTCCAGCAAATTTGTAAACGGAGTTTTGGGGGCGGTATATAAAGAAATAGGCGAGCCCGGCAAAGAAGAAACCAGCAAAAAGAAAAAGACAGAAGAACCGGTAGACATTACCAAACTGCCGAAAGAAAAATTGGGGGGAGCTTTGGTTTATGCGAAAAAGGATGGCATCACTTATTTTGCCCTAGTGCATGATGTTTTTGGTTACTGGACACTTTCCAAGGGGCATATTGAAGAGGGTGAAGATGTGGAGACTGGGACTATAGGAGAAATCAAAGAAGAGATCGGCCTTGATATAACAATTATTAAAAAATTGGGCGAGAATGAGTATGTGGCAACGCACCCCGAGCGTGGCAAAACCCTAAAACAAGTTTCTTACTTTCTGGCCGAGAGTGAATATCGCGAACTTACTTTAGAGTCTTCGGGGGGGCTCGACGGCGCCAAATGGTTCCAATTATCGGAGATTCCGGAACTTCGCATTTATAATGACATTATTCCGCTTATTGGGAAAGCAGTCGAAATTATTTCTAAACAAAAATAACACCGCCATGAACAAGACAATAGATTTTTCAGGTTTTGAGAAAAAAACAAAAATAACTTTTAAGGATAAAAATCTGCTCAAGCAAGCTTTTATTCACCGCTCTTTTATCAATGAGAACGGTAATACCGGGCTTTCTCACAACGAACGCTTGGAGTTTCTAGGCGACGCAGTGCTCGAGCTTATTGTCACCGACTTTTTATATAAAAAGTATCCCACCCACAATGAAGGGGAATTGACAGCTCTCCGTTCGGCGCTGGTAAATGCAGTCATCATTGCAGAAGTGGCGGACAAAATCGGTATGAATGAATTTCTTTTGCTCTCCAAAGGCGAAGCTAAAGATACAGGTAAAGCCAGGCAGTATATCCTGGCGAATACTTACGAAGCATATGTCGGAGCGCTTTTTCTAGACCAAGGATATGACGAGGCAGATGAATTTGTCTCTGGAACTCTCCTCACCAAGACCGAAGAAATTGTTTCCAAAAAGCTCTGGCGCGATGCCAAGAGCTTGGTGCAGGAGAAAGCGCAGGAGTTCGTGGGGGTCACCCCTTCCTACAAAGTGCTTCACGAAGTAGGTCCTGACCATGACAAACATTTTACCGTGGGTATCCTATTTGAAAGCGAACTTGTCGCCGAAGGCAAGGGCAAGAGTAAGCAAGAGGCCGAACAGAGTGCCGCCCAAAACGCATTAAAAATAAAAAATTGGCTGGACTAACTCTTCTTTCTTTTATGAGACTCAAGCACATAGAACTAAACGGCTTTAAATCTTTTTCCAAGAAAACTCCGCTAGAATTCGGAAACAAAATAGTCTGCATCGTGGGTCCCAACGGCTCGGGGAAATCAAATGTGGTAGAAGCCTTTCGCTTTGTGCTCGGCGAGCAATCCATGAAGAGCATGCGTGGAAAACTTGGCGCGGACTTGATATTTAAAGGCTCCAAGACATTGCCCAAGGGCTCGCGCGCGTCGGTCGCTGTATATTTCGACAATTCCGATCGAGTTTTTAAACTGTGGAATGACGATGGCACGGATTTGAATGTTAACTTTGACACCATTTCTATCGGACGAGAAGTTTATCCGGATGGCGTGAACAAATATCTTCTAAATGGCGAGGAAGTGCGTTTGAAAGATGTCCAATCATTACTCGCCTCGCTTCACATCGGCTCTTCGGGACACCACATCATTTCCCAAGGCGAGGCGGACAGAATTTTAAACGCAAATCCCAAAGAGCGCAAAGAAATGATTGAAGACGCGCTTGGACTTAAAATTTATCAATACAAAATCCGCGAGACGGAGAGAAAGCTCGAGCGGGCGGAAGAAAATATGAAAGAAGTGGGGCTCCAACGTCGGGAGAACGCTCCGCACTTGGCGTTTTTACGCAAGCAAGTGGAGAAATTTCAAAAGGTAAAAGATATGCGGGTGGAGCTTTTAGATTTGTATAAAAAATATCTTTTTGCCGAAAATGCGTATTTAGAAAAAGAAAGGAAGATGCTTGCAGGCGAGGGCGGAAAAATAAAAAGCGAAATTGCAAAAATAGAAAAAGAAATTTCGGGTAAAAGCGCGGGGAACGAGGCAAAGGAAGACGCCAAACTAAAAGAACTTCAAAATTTAGAGCAAGAAGTTTCAAATATGGAGAGACTAAAGAATGAATTGGTGCGCAAGCTCGGGCGAATAGAAGGCATGCTCGAAGCGGAAGAAACTAGGAAAGAATCCCGCGGAGGTGAAGTGGTATTCTCGGGTGAAGAAGTGGGGCAAGTTTTGCGCGAGACAAGTGAATACATTAAAGAGGCCTTAGAGAACGAGAGTATTCCGGAAGTGCGCGCAATATTGGAGAAGATAAGGATGGCGCTCGCAACTCTCGAGAAAAAAAGCGCCAAAGGCGAAGAAGGCGAGAACGCGATTCGTGAGCTTAAAAAAACCAAAGACGAAGTTTCCGGAGAAATAGAAAAGCTTAGTAAAAAAGAAGAAGAGTTTGCAAAGTCTGCCGAGAATTTGAAAAAAGAAATTAGTGGGCTCGTGGAGCGAAGCAGAGCGGAGGAGCGCGAGAAATTTGAGCTCAAAGTCCGCCATCAGGAACTAGTTTCCGCTTTGGAATTACACAAAGTGCGCGAGGAAAACTTGCGGGCTGGCGTTGAAACTTTTAAAAACGAAATTCGAGAAGGAACTGTTCTCGTGGGAGAAGAAATAAACGACTATAGCAACCCCGGAGGCGACGCCTCCGGGGTTGAGCAGGAAGATCGAAAAGAAATGAAAAAGGCAATTGAGAAACTCAAAATCAGGCTTGAGGATTCAGGTCTCGGGAGCGAGCATGACATTACGGCCGAATACGAAGAAGTCAACGCGCGTGACGAATTTTTAGTAAAAGAATTGGAAGACTTGAAACAAAGTATTGAGGGCTTAGAAACTTTGATGGCAGAGCTCAAAGAAAAGATAAATGTAAAATTTCAAGAGGGCGTTAAAAAAATAAATAAAGAATTCCAAGAATTTTTTGCGCTCATGTTTGGCGGGGGCACGGGAAATATCAAAGTGATAGAAGAAGTAAAACGCAAGCAAGTGATTACCGATGAAGAGGGTGAAGAAATTGCGCTAGAAGACGAAGAAACCAAACCCGAGCAAGGCATAGAGATAAATGTCTCGCTTCCGCACAAAAAAGTCAAAGAGCTTCAATCTCTCTCCGGAGGCGAACGTTCGCTCACTTCTATCGCGCTACTCTTTGCAATGACCCAAGTGAACCCTCCGCCGTTTTTGGTATTAGACGAAACCGATGCTGCGCTTGATGAAGCGAACTCGCGCAAATACGGAGATATGCTAGAGAAACTTTCTTCCGAATCCCAGCTCATCGTTGTCACCCACAACCGCGAGACTATGTCTCGCGCTGGAGTTCTTTACGGTGTCACCATCGGCGCCGATGGCGCCTCCAAGCTCCTCTCCGTCCGCTTCGACGAAGCGGTGAGTATTGCAAAATAGGGGTTAAATGCGATATCTTACCCTTGACATATAGGGTATTTATGTGCTAGAATGCAAATTCATTTGTTCATTTAAAAACACTAATATGGATATTCAAAAACTTCAAGCTTATTTAAGTCAACAGCTAGTGGACATTCGTAAGCATTATGCGATCCAGTTTTCTTCATTATTTTTTTCTTCTTTAGAAGGACTGGTTAAGAATGCACAAGAAGAGATTGGTACAGCGCTCGAAATACACCAAAAAGTATTACGGGACACAGAAAATCAAGTGGGATTCATCAAGAAAAGTCAGCGCAGGATTTCTGTGTCTATGACTAATTCGACTATCCGGATGAATGCAATGATCGTCAATAACTATATTGACACTTGTAAACCTTCAGGAGTAGAAGTGCCACATGTTGATTTTTCAGTTTTTTTTGTTCAAGAATAATTTCTGTACAACAGAGATCTAGTAGGTTGAATAACCGAGCGATCTCTTTTTTTATATAGAATTAGCTCTAAAGCTAATTATAGAACTCGAATATCTTCTCTAATTCGTACGAATAGGAGAATAGATTTTGTCTTAGGGTTTTTGCTATACTTAGGACATGGAAACAAAATGGCACTTGCGGGTGCGGGGAATTATAAAGAATGAAGGGAAATTTTTAGTTTTTGAAAATGATGGGCACTGTGCGCTTTTGGGTGGGCATGTAGAAGAAGGCGAGAGTGTCCCAGAAGCACTAAAGCGGGAAATTCTAGAAGAAGCAGGAGTTCGTTGCGAGGTAAAAGAGTATTTGGGTGCGATAGAGCAGGCATGGGAGAGAAATGGCGAGAAACATTGGGAGATTACGCATTATTTTGATATTTCGGTTCTTAAACCGGAAAACATAAAACCAATGGAAGAAGATTTGATTTTCACTTGGATTACACCTGCCGAATTTGAAAGTAAAAATCTTTTGCCGATACCCCTACGAGAACTATTAAAATCTTGGGCGAAAGGCGAACGAAAAACTTGGTGGGGAAGTGATATGTAAATTTTGGTATACTAGAAATATGAAAAAGTATCAAAAAGAAATAGATGAGTGGGTGAAAGGTTTTGAAGAACCATACTGGCCGGCGCTTTCGCAGTTTGCCCATTTAGCTGAAGAGGTGGGGGAAGTGGGAAGAATTTTAAACCATATGTATGGTTCTAAGCCAAAGAAATCAAACGAAGAGAAGCAAGAGCTCGGCGAAGAAATTGCGGATGTAATGTTTACTCTAATCTGTATGGCTAATAGCCATGGCATAGACCTGGATATTGAAATAGAGAAAGTAATCGCTAAGTCCAAGAGTCGAGATAAAGACAGATTTGCTAAAAAGTAACTCATGCAAACTCCTCCGGCAAAAAGCTGGTGGTTGCGGATTGGAAGAAATAAAAAAAGGAAGTTATTTTTTTAACTTCCCCCTGTTCTTCAATTCTTTTTGTATTGAGTTGCGGATTATTTTTTTTATCAAGTGCTCTTTATATCTTTTAAAGATTACTGCTTGATTTTTAACTAGTACATTTTTTTCCTCCTCGTTTTTTAATTCTTTTCTAAGAAGAAGCATTTGCTGTCGTAGAGTTTTTGCACATTCTTTTAATGTGATGACTTTTTGTTCTTTTATTTCTGCATCAAGTTGGGCAAAAACTATGTTTTCTGTGACATTGCAATAGTATTCAAAAAATGATTTTTCCATAGCGCTTCATTTTAGATTTTTCAATTTTAAAAGAATTTTTCTTTTTGCAAGCAGAATTTCTATAAAGAGTTTTTCCGGCAAAGAAGTTTTTGGATGCTCAGGTCCAACATCGTGGTAGATGAATTTATCTTTTGTTTCTATCAACGCTTTTTGAACTTCAGGATTTTGTCGAACTTTTTCTCCGATAAAAGATACAATGAGCAATCTGTGGTCTTGAGAGTTATATGGAATTTTCTTTCCCTCCCAATATACAAATCTTTCTTCACCGTCCTTTACTGCCCGCGTAATCTTTCTGCCGATTTTAAGCGCGCTTAGTCCGTCCATAGCAAATACTCTTTCCCTCTCTACCTTGTTTTCAATTTTTATACCTTGAAGCGGAGCTTCAACGCATTTGAAAGTGTATCCGCCGTAGGAGAAGGGTGTATGGGCTAAGTTACTTAAGATATAGGCGATAGGGTCTTTTGACCCTGATGTTATGTTTATCGTTTTCATAAGTACATGATTTTTCTTTAAACTAACATTAAGGCACGAACAAATCAAGCTAGCATGGTTTTGCTTTTTCTATCTTATATTTTGCTATACTAAAGGTATGAAAAGAGTTGAGAGTTTTGTTCACGTGCTAGTTCCACTTTTTGTAGTTCATTTTTTAGAAGAAATATTTACCGATTTTGCAAGTATAGATTTATCCGTTTTGCATTTGAGTAAATATTTTAATCTAGACCAACAAATTACTTTTTCACTCATACAGATAGCGTTGTTTTTATTTTTGGCGGTTTTGTTGGTTCTTGTTTTATCTAAAAAAAGAATACCCTTTATTTTATCATTGATTTTTTCGATTATATCTCTTTATGAATTTTCCCATGTATACGAAGCCCTAAAAACTCAATCATATTACCCAGGTTTGATAACAGGAGTAATCATAACCATCGTTGGTGTCGTTTTTGTTTATAAATTATTAACGGGAAAATTTAATTATCAGAAATAACTTTTGCTATACTAAACCCATGATTCAAATCACATATTTTGTACACGGGACGACGACGGACAATGAAGAGCATATTTCTACTGGCGGATTGCCGGGGGAGTTGTCGGAGTTAGGAATAAAACAATCAAAAGAACTCGGCGATCTTGTAGCTGATAAAAATTTTGATGTGGTTTTTTGCTCGGATTTGAAACGGGCGGTGGATTCGGCGCATCTTGCGTTTGGAGACAAATATGAAATTATCTCTGACAAGAGACTGCGTGAATGCGACTATGGAAAATTAAATGGCGCGTCGTCTTTGGTGGTGGAGCCGATGCAAGAAGAGGAATGTATTTACAATAAATTTCCGGGCGGGGAAAGTTATGAAGATGTGAAGGCAAGAATGGCAGACTTTTTGAAATTTCTAAAAGAAAATTATGACGGCAAACATGTGGCTATAGTTGCTCACAAAGCTCCGCAATTATCCCTAGACGTGCTACTTAAAGGTAAAACTTGGGAACAAGCCCTAGCCGAAGACTGGCGCAAAACCAAATCCTGGCAACCCGGCTGGGAGTACCAGCTCTAGAGCTAACTCTAGAGCTGACCACCTTCTCTAATTCGCACGAATAAGAGAATGGTGGTAAAATAAGATTTATGCAAGAAAAAGATTTAGAAAAAATATTCAAAGCGTTTGCCAATCGACGCCGGCTAGCTATTTTAAAATTTTTGAAGAAAAACAAAGAGCAGTCAGTGGGAGAGGTTGCGGATGCCATAAAGCTTTCTTTTAAATCCACCTCAAAACACCTCTTGATTTTATCTAATGCGGAGATTATAGAAGCGGACCAAGTAAGCTTGGTAAAATTTTATAGTTTATTTTCTAAACCCAATTCGCTCGTCAAAGAGATCATTGACTCTCTTTGACCCTAACCTTCTCTAATTCGCACGAATAAGAGAATGGTTTTTAATCTTAAGTATTTTGCTATACTAAAACGATGGGGGACATGACATTTTGGATTACTCAAGGCTTAGGATTTATCGGCCTTGTTTTCATTATTCTCTCCTTTCAAGGGAAAACGAGAACGCAAATACTCAAAAAGCAGATGTTCTCGACAATTTTCTTTACCGTGCACTTTGCAATGCTCGGTGCTTTTACTGGAGCTACCATGAACATTGTTGCTGGAGTGCGCAATTTTGTATTTGAAAAGAAAGATAAGAAACGTTGGGCATCCTCGCCGTGGTGGGTTGTTGTTTTTATACTTTTTGCAGGAGTTCTTCTCTCTTTGTCCTGGCAGGGGTTGATTAGCCTTCTTCCATTTTTTGGGATTGTTGTGGGTACTTACGCTAGATGGAGAGACAATCCTTTTTTGATTAGAATTTTCTCGCTTGTTGGCTCCGGTTTGTGGTTTGTATACAGTATTGTTATGGTTTCATATCCCGGCATAGTTACTGAGGTTTTTGTCATGAGTTCAATTCTCATGGGTATTTGGCAAGTGGATATGAAAAAAGAGAAATTATAACTCTAGAGCTAACTCTAGAGCTGACCACCTTCTCTAATTCGTGCGAATAAGAGAATAGATTTTAACTTACGATTTTTGCTATACTAAAGGGGATGGAAATCAAAAGACCGGAGTCTAAACAACCAATTCCAGAGCATGCCAAGCGCGTCTTTCAAGGTATTTTATTTGATGTATATCAATGGGAGCAGAAGATGTTTGACGGCTCTATGGCTATTTTTGAAAAATTAAAAAGGCCGGATACGGTAGTGGTTTTTCCAGTACTTGCCGATGGAAAAATAATTTTGACCAAGCAAGAGCAACCCAGTAAAGAGCCTTTCATCGGCGCTACCGGGGGGCAGGTGGACAAAGGTGAAGATATACTCTCTGCGGCCCGGCGTGAACTTTTAGAAGAGAGTGGGTATGAAGCCGAGGAATTTATCCTGTGGGATGCGCAACACGTCACTAGTAAAATTGATTGGGTCATCTACACTTTTATCGCCAAAGGTTTGAAAAAAGTGGCCGAGCTGAGTCTCGATGCAGGAGAGAAGATAGAATTGTTTCCGGTTACCTTCGATGAATTCCTCGAGATAGGAATGGAAAAGAATTTTGCCGAAGTTGAGATTGTAAAAAATCTTTATGAAGCTAAGCTCGACCCAAGTAAGAGAAAAGAATTAGAAAAACTTTTTAAACCACTCTAAGGATTTTAAAAACCAAGAAGATCTATTGAGTAAATTTTATAACCTCCTCTTTACCCTTGATTACTTTCTCCGGCTGAAAGACGCGGTTGGTTTCTATAATATTTTTCTTCTCTGTCATGGAGCCGTCTTGCCGGACTTCGATTTCATATAGTGTCCCTTTTGATGTCTCCGGCGAGAAGCGTTGGTCAAAGATAAAGTTGCCGAGTGAATAAATAATAAATCCGTTTTTATAAACTTCGGTATCTTGCATAACATGCGGATGATGGCCGACGATGATGCGGGCGCCATTATCTATCGCAGTGTGAGCGAGATATTCTTGGCGGTCGTTGTGAGTATTTTTATATTCTTCACCGAAGTGGAAGGAGACTACTAAAAAGTCCACTTGTTCCGACGCGCTCTTTATAATTTCTTCAAAACGCGGATTATTCGCAAGTAGCACTCCTGCCTCATCCTCTCTGGCTACCATTCCATTTGGACCTACATCTGAAAATCCTAAGTAACCGATTTTTAATCCATTTTTTTCTACAATTGTCGGAGCTTCTGCTTGCGCCTTTGTGCCTCCGCCGGTGTAGAGAATTTCATTTTCTTTTAGGCGCGCCAGAGTATCCGCATATGCCTCGCGACCCCAGTCACCCACGTGATTGTTTGTCACATTTACAATACTTACCCCTCCACCCTTGATAGCCGGTATAACGGACGGGTCCATACGGAAGGAGTAAAGATTTTTTTGATCCTCGCCTTTATCTGACGCCGGACCTTCAAGATTGGCAAATACTATGTCAGAGTTTTTTAAAATTTCCATATTATCAAAAAGAGCGGAATAATTGCCGGCGAAATTTTTAGCGACAGAACTTCGCACTCCTCGATCAAGCATCATATCGCCCAAGAAAGAGAGTCGCGCATAATCCGGTTCTCGCAAGTCTCCGATGTCGAGGCGCTCTGCTATCCAGTCTGCGGTGGCGTCCGTGCGTCCTCCGTAGTAAACATATTTTGTTAGATAATTTAAAATATTTTCCACATCGCGGACACGGTCTTGGCTCTTAAGCAATACTATACCTATAGGTCGAGTAGTTTCTTCTGCCAAGGGCATATCAAAAATAGATATGACCGTTTGCCCGGCTGGGTCAGTGAATCCGCTTTTTCCTCCGACATAATTTTTTTTATGCAAGAATTGGTTGATGCTAAACCAGATGTGTTTTTTGTTATCGTAGCTTTTGGTTTTACTGATAGAAAGGAGTTCTGATTCGTTTTGATACAGATGACCAGATAATTTAAATAAATCAGAGACAGTGGATTGATTTTCCCTAGAGAGCCCACTCGGGTCAAAGAATGATGTAGAATTCATTTTTAGTTTTAAAGATTGTTGGTTTAATTTTCGGATGAAAATCTCGCGTCCAAAAAATTCTGCCAAAATTTCAGCAGCGTCGTTTGAAGACTCAAGTAGCAGGGGATAAAAGAGGTCTTTTATTTTGATTTTCTCTCCCGCGTGAAGTCCGCCGTTCTCGCCATAGGTAGAGAGCGCGCTTGCGCTCACTTTTGCAGTGTCATCCTCGTTTGCGAGTTCTTTGGAGACCAGCGCGGTCATGAGCTTAGAGACAGAAGCAATGGGGAACTTTTGGTCTGCGTTCTTTGCTACGATTACCTCTCCAGTATTTAGGTCTCCCACGATGTAAGCCTCGGCTGAGACTTTCGGTTTGGCTTCTTCGTCTTTGGTGAAATAAAAATATTTTTGTGTTTCTTCTTTTATCTCAGCGGGTGTATTTGATAATTCTTCCAAAGTTAGAGTGTCGGCCACAGCGCGTTCTTTACTTTGAAAAGCTAAATTTTCTATATGGTCGAAAGCGAACGAAGTGACAAAAACTCCCAACACGATAGCCAGAAGTGTAAAAGCGCCGAATTTTATTTTTTGCCAAAAGTTTCTCATGCCAATATATAATCTATTGTTTTGCGTTCCAAATCAACTCCCTTTACTTTTATTTTTACCTTATCGCCAAAGCGGTATTTTCGTTTCGTTTTTTGGCCGACGAGCTCGAGTTTTTTTTCATTGAAGATATAAAAATCATCCCCCATATCCCGCGTGCGCACCAACCCTTCGCATTTGGTTTCCAATTCTTCCACATACATGCCCCATTCGGTGATTCCGCTAATCACACCCTCAAACTTTTCTCCGAGGCGGGTAGACATATATTCCACCTGTTTGTATTTGATAGAAGCGCGTTCGGCTTCGGCGGCGCGTTTTTCCTGTTCCGAAGTCGTTCTTGAAATTTGTTCGTATTCTTTAAAATGGGACGGATTTATTTTGCGATTTGCCAGGTGCTCGAGGAGGAGCCGATGTACCACTATGTCGGGGTAGCGCCGGATCGGAGAAGTGAAGTGAGTGTAGAATTCAAAAGCAAGTCCGTAGTGGCCGATATTTTTGGTGGAATAAATGGCTTTAGCCATGGAGCGGACGATAGCGCGGGAGACGGTGTCTTGCTCCGGCTTGCCATCTAGAGTATGTAGGAGCTTGTTTAAATCATGATTTTCAATAATGCCATTTTTTTGTTTTAAGTTGTAGCCCAAGCTTTTTAAAAAATGAGCAAGCTCCTCCATTTTTTCCTTGCTTGGCACGTCGTGCACTCGGTAAAGAAATATTCCCTCATCTGCCGGACTTTTTACTTTTTGATGAGTTCCTTTAGATAAAAGCTCGGCCACCCGCTTGTTGGCGAGCAACATAAATTCCTCTATCAGCTTGTTTGAGTCTCCACGGACTTTTTTAATGACTTTAATCGGACGGCCTCCTTCACCCAGCATAAACTTTACTTCTTCTTGATCGAGCGAAATGGCGCCACTATCAAATCTTCGTTTAGTTAATTTTCTAGCGATATTATTGAGTATCGAAAGTTCCTCGTGTAGGGCCAGATTTTTATTCTTGATTGTTTTTTCGGCTTCTTCGTAACTAAAACGTTTTTGGGAATGAATCACAGTTCTGCCAAACCACTCTTTTAAAACTTCTCCGTTTTGGTTCATTTCAAATACCGCGCTCATAGTAAAGCGATCTTTATCTGGGACCAAGGAACACAGGTCGTTGGAAAGGACTTCCGGCAACATCGGGATGGTCCGGTCAACGAGATAAACCGAAGTGCCTCTCTCCCGCGCTTCAAGGTCTATGGCGCCACCTTTTTTTACATAGTGAGTGACATCGGCGATATGGATACCTATTTCAAAAAGTCCGCCGTTTATTTTTTTAAAAGAAATAGCGTCATCAAAATCTTTAGCATCAGACGGATCTATAGTGAAGGTTAAAGTTTTTCGAAAGTCACGACGATCTTTATAATCTTCTTTTTTTAAACCCGCTTGTTTGATTTTTTGCGCTTCTTTTTCGATTTCTTCTGGCAAAACACTATCAAAACCTTTCTCAATCGCAATAGCGTGCATCTCGGTGTCATTCTCGCCGGGGCGCCCCAAGATTTTAAGCACTTTACCGACTGGCGCTTTTCGCGGGTCCTGCCAAGAAACAATTTCCACAAATATTTTTTGGTTTGGTTTGGCGCCGTGAAGCTTGCTTTCCGGAACCAGAATATCGGTATACATTTTTGTATCATCCGGCTTAAGAAAGAATATTCCATTGCTTGCCCCGAAGGAGGCGGGGTCTTTTTCCAAGACTCCCACAAAACGATTCTTGGCGCGGGAAATGACTCGCGCTACTTCGCCCGTTCGCCTCTCCCCAGACCTCGGATGGAGGACTATTTCCACCGTGTCTCCATGAAGCGCGGTTTTCAAATGCTTGAAATCGATTTCCACATCAGTCTTTCGGTCATTCTTTTTGCCTTGCCTTTTTTCTTCTCCCAAGTCCACATAGCCCACGCCTTTGGAGTTTATAGATATGGTGCCCTCTAGAATTCTCCTTTTTTCTTTCATGCTCTTGCATTATAGCATAAAAGAACTCTTATTGACAAAAGAGGTAAAATATGCTAGTGTGAGAGGGTGAAATTAAAAAAGTCAAATATAATGATATTGGCAGTTATAGGCCTTATGGTCTTTGTGTCTTTTGCTCTCTTTGCGCCGAAAGCGGAAGCGTGCGGGTGTTTTTATGATTACTCCTGCGACTGTTATGGTTATGGCACGCCAGGATTTTATGGAGTTGATGCGGATTATGGAATACCTGGATTTTATTACATTTATGCCTTTTATCCTGTTCCAGGTTTTTACAGTATCAACGGCCAGTACCTTGTTCCCGGCAGTTATGCTGTAAATGCGCATTATATTATTCCCGGAAATATTACAGTACCAGGTATGATTGCGATAAACGGTTTTTATATTATTCCGGGAAGCTATACGATTCCTGGAGGATATAGCGTGAATGCTAGTTATATAGTTCCGGGTAGTAAGACGGTTGTTGGTCATTACAATGTAAATGGAAATATCACTGTACCCGGAAGTATCACTGTTCCTGGCAGTTACCCTGTGGATGGAGATATTACTGTTCCCGGATTTTATACTGTTATAGGACAAAACGAAGTAACCGGATTTTACAATGTTATTGGCAGTTATCCCGTGGTTGGCTTTACTGAAGTGCCCGGATTTTATAGTGTAAACGGCTTCAATGAAGTAACTGGGTTCTATGTTGTAACCGGATTTAATGAAATAAAGGGATTCAATGAAGTTCCCGGATTTTATAATGTTCAAGGATTTAATGAAGTTTCTGGTCAATATAGTGTAAAAGGTTTCAATGCTGTGGACGGACAGTATGATGTAAAGGGTTTCAATGAAGTCGAAGGACAAAAAAGCGTAAAAGGTTTTTATGATGTTCCCGGACAATATTCTGTAGAAGGGCAGAAGACGGTAAAAGGATTTAAGAAAGTAAATGGGTATGGAGAACAGTCCTCTGGCTACGGCATGCAATCCGAGTAGTAAATTTTTTAGTTTGCATTTTCTTTAGACTATGCTAGATTGTTCTTATGCTTAAAATAAGATTACAGAGGATTGGCAGAAAAAACGACCCGGCTTTTCGGGCGGTTTTGACTGATTCAAAGAACTCTACAAAAAGTGGGAAATTTTTGGAAATATTGGGTACTTACAATCCAAAAGCCGGCCTCACGGACTTTAAGACCGATAGAATGAAATACTGGATTGCCAAAGGAGCAAAACCGTCCGATACGATGCACAACTTCTTGGTGCACCAAAAAGCGATAGAAGGTAAGAAGATAAATGTACTCCCAAAAAAGAAGCCTACAATAAAGCGAAAGGAACTAAAGGCAAAGAAGTAATTTTGCCTGCCCCCGTAGTAAATTTTGCAAAAATTTTACTACGGGGTATAATTACCGCATGCAGTCATTGGGTCGTATACTGCACAATTGATAACATTAAAATATTTATTCTCTGAAACACATGCAAGACCAAGATAAGGTATTTCTAGAATATGTAGTAAAAGCTCTCGTTGATAATCCGAATGATGTCAAAATCGATCGTACTGTCGATGAGATGGGGGTGCTCATAACGCTCACCGTGAACCCTGCCGATATGGGCAAGATTATCGGGCGAATGGGCAACACCGCCAAAGCTATCCGCACACTTCTACGTATCATCGGGATGAAAAATAACGCTCGCGTAAATCTGAAAATAAACGAGCCGGAAGGTGGTAGCAGGCCTGAAAGGTCCGAAGGAGGAGCTTCTAGCCTAAAGACTGTAGACCAAGCGATGGAAGATTTGAAAGGGATATAAAAATTAGGTTCTAGTCTACTAGTGACTAGGTTCTAGCAAAGGACTCGGGAAACCGAGTTTTTTGTTTTTAAAATCAATGACACATATTCTGCCTAGGCAGAATTTGTGTCATTGATTTCTCCCCTTGACTTAATTGCGGGGGGGGGTACACTTTTAGGTATTACAAGTTTTAATTTATAAAAATATGGAACCAATTACAATAGAAGAACTTGAAGTTTTAGCGAAAAAAGTGAAAGACGGTAGCGCTACTGAAGAAGAAAATCTTCAGTATTTGGACATAGTCAAAGGTCTTTCCGGTGAATTTTTAGATATAGTAAAGTCGATACCGGAGAAAGCTTCTTTATAAAATAATAAAGTAAAAATTATGACAAACGAAAATTTTATACCTATGGGTTCAAAAGAGGACAGGATGCGGTTAGAGAAAACACTCAATTTTGACGATGCCAATTCTGTACTTTACGGTATTGAAATAACGGAAAAGAATTCTGAACTTGCTACGGAAATATTTGATATTAAAAGTGAAATGCAAAAACGTCCGTATTTAAAAGATACCAATCCAGATACCGGCGAATTAAAAAAAGGTGGCAAGACCGAATATGACGTTGAAAAAGAAAATCTCAAAAAGCATATCAAAGAAAACCTTACTCGCCCTAGCAAATATGTGAAAGGGGCGATTATTAAGGGTCTCATTGCCGCTGGACTAGCAGCCGACTTCTTAAATTACGGTCCAGTTTCTGATGGGATTGTTAATCTTTCCATAGCTATTTCAAATAATATAGGCGGTGATTTTAGTAATATATACGATACATTAACAATTACCGAACTTGGAATGATTGTTGTTCTCTTTGGCAAGTCAATACAAAGTGGAGTGAGGTCTATTATCCAAACAATGAAAACCAAGGTTGCCACCAATAAAGCCTTTCAAAGGATGATTGCAATGCAAGCAATGGGAGCAAAAGAAAATACAGCAAAAAGAATAATCAAAGTTGAGTCAGCAGCAACTATTAAGTCTGATTATTACAAAGACAGAGAAGGATATGCTGGTGTTGAAAATCGGTATAGTAAAAGCGGTAGTGGTGAATTCGGTATAAATTTAGAAGATATCCAAAAAATGCGCAAAACCCTAGACGAGATGAATATACCTAGGTTTGATCGTCAAAAATATATGACTAAAAGGGATAAAAAGAAATATCTTTAATGACACAAGTTCTGCCTATGCAGAATTTGTGTCAGAAACTTATTTAGAGTATACTTCTTCCATGTCTATGGTGGAAGAAATTTTAAAAGAACTTTGGAATACAGAAATAAAGTATAAAGGTGTACCCGTTAACCTTTTCGGCATTCCTCGTTTTAATAGTTTTTCAAGGAGAAGTCTGCGCTCTAGTGCTGACCGCTTGGCTCGAAATGATTTAATTAAGAAAGAATTAAATGGCTTTATAATAACCGCTAACGGTAAAAAGTATCTCAAGAGAAAAGAAGATTCATTGAAATCTTTTTCAAGACCAACAACGGTTGATTTGTCTAAAAATCTCATAGTTATGTTTGATATACCAGTAGTTCAAAAAGCTGAAAGAGAGTGGTTTCGTTTTCATTTGAAAAAATTTAGTTACATTATGATTCAAAAAAGTGTTTGGGTCGGACCATCACCCTTGCCGAAAGATTTTTTGAAATATTTGGATGAGATAAGGTTGAAAGATTGCATCAAAACATTTAAATTAGCAAAGCCATACAAAATATAGATAATGACATACTTTCTGCCTATGCAGAATTTGTGTCATATTTATTGTTGATTATTGTTGAGTGGCAGTTTTTACAGTTTTAGATTATAGTATTTTTATGCGTTTCCACGTTATTACCCTCCTGCGCTAAAGCTACGGACGGGCACAGCAATTTTTTATGATTAAATTTCACATTATCTCTATATTCCCCAACATGTTTAGTTCGTATTTTAACGAGTCTATTTTGGCGCGGGCGAAAAAGAACAAACTGATAGATTTTAAATTTTATAATCCACGCGATTTTGTAAAAGTGCTCAAGAATAAAAATCAGAATAATTACCGACCTGTGGACGACCGACCATATGGTGGAGGTCCCGGTATGGTAATGCGTGCCGAGCCCATAATTCACGCAGTCAGTAAAGCCTTGAGTTCATCGAAGGGAAAGAATAAAAAAACAAAAATTATTCTTTTCTCTCCATCAGGCAAAAAATTTACAACCGTGTATGCAAAGAGTGCAGTCAAAAAATATACGGATATTATTTTAATTTCCGGTAGGTATGAAGGCATTGATACTCGAGTGGTAAAAATTTTCAAAGCAGAAGAAATTTCAATAGGGGATTATGTTCTCACAGGTGGTGAACTTCCCGCGATGGTTCTGATAGACTGTATTTCTCGTCAAATCAAAGGCGTGCTTGGTAAATTTGAGTCTCTAGAAGAAGAACGAGTGTCAACAAGCGAAGTTTATACTCGGCCAGAAATTTTAAAATACACCCCGCCAGGGCGGGGCAAGAAGTCTAAAAGTTATAAAGTTCCTAAAGTGCTACTCTCTGGAAATCATAAAAAGATTGAGGGGTGGAAGAGAAGGAGTTAATCCCCAGTTAAAATTTGACAAAAATATGGAAATCTGTATACTTCTCTGCAAGATTGACTGATTGAGTTTCGGATGTCTCATTCCTAAATTATTATTTTAAAGCCTTTTAAAGGCCTCTTTAGGTTATGCAAACAACAAAACATCCGAAAAAGTATTTCTCAAGATACAAAAAACCTCTTATCAAGTTCCCAAATTTAATAGAAGCGCAAACCGAGTCTTTCGACTGGTTGGTGCGCAAAGGCATCGGCGAGGTTTTCAAAGAATTCTCTCCAATTTCCGACTACTCCGGAAAGAAATTTCAACTGGAGTTTTCTTCTTTCTTCTTGGGTGAATCAAAATACGACGAGAATTATTCCAAAGTAAACAAGCTCTCTTTCCAAGGACATCTGAAGGTAAAAGTAAAGCTCACCAACAAAATTTTAAATACCGTCAAAGAACAGGAAATTTTTATGTCCGAATTTCCTATAATGACCAAACACGGAACTTTCATTATAAACGGCGTAGAGAGAGTAATCGTGCCTCAGCTGGCGCGTTCTTTCGGAGTATTTTTTACCGAGTCTGAAAATAAAGGCAAGCGTTATTTTGGCGCAAAAATAATTCCGGCTCGCGGTGTTTGGATTGAGATAGAGTCCGATGTCGATGGAGCGATTTATGTTCGCATAGATAAAAAAAGAAAATTCCCGGCAACCACCCTTCTTCGGGTTATGGGCTATCTTGAAAATGAAGCAATGCTCAAAGCTTTTGAAAAATCATTTGCTGGCACAGAGGGTGGGGAAGACTCTATCTCGAGCGATGTTTTTGTGGAAGTAGTTAAAACTTGTCTTGCGAAAGATATAGCCAAGACCTTAAATGATACATATATTGAAATTTACAAGCGTCTTCGAGACGGAGACATGGCTACCGCGGAGAATGCCAAAGAGTTTATTGATTCACTTTTTACTCCTGAACGATACGATCTTTCGCCCGTCGGCCGATATCGTTTCAACAAGCGTTTTGACAAGGGGATGGAAGAGACCGAGCTTGCGCGCCGAACACTCTCCAAAGAAGACTTGGCGACAATTATTTACAATATTATTTTACTCAACAATACTCCGAGCGCCAAAGCCGACGACATAGATCACTTGGGTCAGCGACGAGTGCGCTTCGTCGGTGAAATGCTTCAACAGAAAGTTCGCACCGGCATGATGCAAATCAAAAGAAATATTCAAGACCGAATGTCCATCGTGGACGTTGATACCGCTATGCCGATAAACATCATCAATCAGCGTCCGCTTCAGGCCCGTATCAAAGAATTTTTCACTACCAACCAGCTTTCGCAGTTTATGAACCAAGAAAATGTCTTGGCGGAAATCGAGCACATTCGTTTACTCTCGGCGCTTGGTCCCGGAGGTCTTACTCGCGAGCGCGCGGGACTAGAAGTGCGCGACGTGCATCCCTCGCACTACGGCCGAGTCTGCCCGATTCACACCCCGGAAGGTCCGAACATCGGGCTAATCTTGCACTTGTCCACTTACGCCAAAATAAACGAATTCGGCATTATTGAAACTCCATATATAAAAGTCAAAGGAGGAAAAGTTACCGGCGAAGTTGTCTATTTAAATGCCCTTGAAGAAGAAAAATATAATATCGCTCATGCGGGAATTGCTTATGACGAAGATGGTAAAATAACGGACAAAAAAGTAGCCGCTAGAATTAAAACTCAACCCGGGCTTATTCCTCCAGCGGAAGTGGACTTTATTGATGTGGCTGCAAATCAGGGATTCTCTATCGCTACTTCTATGATTCCATTTCTCGAGCACAATGATGCCAACCGCGCTCTCATGGGTAGCAACATGCAGAAACAGGCCGTGCCCTGTGTATTGCCGGAGGCGCCTTTGGTTGCAACGGGTATGGAAGAATTTGCTTCACGAGATTCCGGCAGATTGCTGATAGCAGAGGAAGAAGGTGTTGTAACTTATCTAGATGCAAGAAAAATCGTCGTGAAAGGCAAGTCGGAAAAAACTTACGAGCTCATAAATTTCTTGCGCAACAACAACTTTGCCGCTTTTCACCAACGTCCCTCGGTAAATGTCGGAGACAAAGTAAAAAAAGGCGATGTTTTGGCTGATACTACAAGTACAGTAGGAGGTCAGATATCACTCGGGCAAAATATTTTCGTAGCTTTTCTTTCTTGGTCCGGCTCCAATTACGAAGATGCGATAATTATCTCCGAGCGGTTAGTAAAAGACAGCAAGTTTACTTCTATGTATGTGGAAGAATTTATCGCTACCGTTCGCGATACCAAACTCGGTCCCGAAATTACCACTCGCGATATTCCAAATGTGGGTGAAATAAAACTCAAAGATTTGGATGAAGATGGCGTTGTGCGCATTGGAGCGGAAGTAAGAGAAAACGATATTTTAGTCGGTAAAATTACACCAAAAGGCGAGACCGAGCTTACTCCAGAGGAAAGACTGCTTCGCTCTATTTTTGCCGAGAAGGCCCGCGATGTCAAAGATACATCGCTTCGAATGGAGCATGGCAAACGCGGACGAATTATCGGCGTTAAAATTTTTTCTCGCGACTTGGGTCATACCCTTGAAGCCGGAATTATTAAAAAAATCGTGATTGAAGTCGCGCAAGTCAGGAATATTTCGGTTGGAGACAAACTCTCCGGGCGACATGGCAACAAGGGAGTTATCTCGACTATTTTACCGGAGGAAGATATGCCATATACCAAAGACGGCAAGCCGATTGATATTATACTCTCTCCCTTGGGTGTGCCTTCGCGTATGAATTTGGGGCAAATACTCGAGATGCATTTGGGACTGGCTGCCAATACTTTGGGTTATCAAGCCGTGGTACCTCCTTTTTTGGGAGCAAGCCACGAAGAGATAATGGAAGAATTAAAAAAAGCAAAACTTCCGGAAAACGGCAAAATGCAACTTTTTGACGGACGAACCGGCGACGCTTTCAAGCAAGACATCGCGGTAGGGTATATGTATATGCTCAAACTCCACCACATGGTGGAAGATAAAATCCATATGCGCTCTATCGGACCGTATTCGCTTATTACCCAGCAACCTCTCGGTGGAAAAGCTCAAGGCGGAGGTCAGCGATTCGGAGAAATGGAAGTCTGGGCGCTCGAAGGATATGGAGCCGCTTACAGTTTGCGGGAAATGCTTACCATAAAGTCCGATGATATAGCCGGTCGTTCACAAACCTTTGATTCCATCATTAAAAATGAGAAGATTAGACCGCCAAATTCTCCTGCGTCGTTCAATGTGATGCTAAATTATTTACGAGGGCTCGCGCTCGATGTGGACTTAAAGAAGCGGGAAAAAAATTAGGTCAAAATCAGAATAAGAATTATAAATTTTAATTAAATTAACCAATGAAAACATTAAACACAACTGATTTTGATTCTATAACACTCAAGCTCTCCTCGCCGGAGCAAATAAAAGAATGGTCCTATGGAGAAGTGACCAAACCGGAGACAATAAACTATCGCACGGGGCGAAGCGAACGCGGTGGTCTTTTCGACGAGAAAATTTTCGGACCAGAGAAGGATTATGAATGCTATTGCGGAAAATATCGCCGAATAAGATACAAAGATATAATTTGCGAGAAATGCGGAGTGGAAGTCACGAGGTCCATAGTCCGTCGAGAACGTATGGGACACATTGAACTGGCGACTCCGGTGGCGCATATTTGGTTTTTACGCGGAGTGCCTTCTCGTATGAGCATTCTTCTCAATATTTCTGTTTCTGACCTGGAAAAAGTAATTTACTTTGCTGGCTATATCATAACTCGCGTGCACGAAGATGAAAAAGAATCCGTGGTTACTTCCTTGGAGAAAGAATATAAAGCAAAATTAAAAAATGCAGCAGACGAAGAAACTCGCGAAAAGTTAAAAAATCTTCTCTCTGTCACCAAGAAAGAAATCGGAGAAATTTATGAAGGAAAAGTTCTCAATGAAATCTCTTTTCATCATTATTCTCTGAAATACGGCACTTGTTTTGAGGCAAATATTGGCGCAGAAGCTATCCATTCTATTTTTAAAAATCTGGATTTAAATAAATTAAAAGCGCATACCGAAACAATGCTGGAAAAAGCCAACACTGCCGAAAAAGAGAAATTACAAAAAAGACTTTCTCTTATTCGCGCTATGACTTATGCGGGAATCAGACCGGAGTGGATGTTCCTCACTGTTATTCCGGTTATCCCGCCGGTGCTTCGTCCGATGGTGGCGCTCGACGGTGGCAGGCATGCAACCTCCGACTTAAACGACCTATATCGCCGAGTGATAAATCGCAATAATCGTCTAAAGAAACTGAAAGAAATAAATGCGCCGGACGTCATACTTCGCAATGAAAAAAGAATTATCCAAGAAGCGGTAGACGCTCTGATTGATAATTCCATCGCCAAACAAAATGATTCTGCGGCTATGAGCCAATCTCAAAAACGTCCACTAAAATCTCTTTCGGATAATTTGAAAAGCAAACAAGGACTTTTTCGCCAGAATTTGCTCGGTAAACGTGTGGACTATTCCGGTCGTTCGGTTATCGTTGTCGGTCCACAACTAAAGCTCAATCAATGCGGTTTGCCGAAGCATATGGCGCTTGAGCTTTTCCGACCGTTTGTGATTTCAAAAATTCTGCAAGCGGAACTCGCTTTTAACATTCGCGGGGCTAATAAACTCATAGAAGAGCGTACTCCGGAAGTTTGGGCAATGTTAGAAGAAGTGATAGAAGGAAAATATGTATTACTCAACCGCGCGCCTACCCTTCACCGTCTAGGTATTCAAGCTTTCAATCCTATATTAATCGAAGGCAATGCCGTGCAAGTGCACCCGCTGGTCTGCGCCGCGTTCAATGCGGACTTTGACGGCGACCAGATGGCGGTGTATGTGCCTCTCTCGGTTGAAGCGCAATGGGAAGCTAAAGAATTGATGGCGGCGAACAAAAATCTACTCAAGCCTCAGAATGGTGATCCCATAGTGCACCCGAGTCGAGATATAGTTTTGGGCGCCTTTTGGATGACAAAGTCTGTAAATGAAGAAAAAGGGGAAGGAAGATATTTTGCCAGTCCGAACCAGGCTATTACCTCCTATGAATATGATATCGTGTCGCTTCGCGCCAAAATAAAAGTTTTGGCAACCGATTCTATCAAATACAGTCAATTCAAAGGAGAGATTTTTGAAACTTCTGTCGGCAAACTTTTATTCAATAGCATTTTGCCGGATGATTTCGCTTATGTGGGAGATGAAATGAATCAAAAAAGACTCTCGGCTTTACTTGATGAACTTATCATGCATTATGGCGTAGATGCTACTCCTCCGATATTAGACAAAATAAAAGCTTTCGGTTTCAAATATTCCACGGTCTCGGGGATTACTTGGGGTCTCGACAATGTGAAGGTACCGATAGAGAAAGTAAAAATTATCGAAGAAAGTAAAAAAGCGGAAGAACAAATTATATCGGAATGGGTTGACGGTTTTTTATCTGAGAAAGAAAGATACCAGAAAATTATTGAAGTTTGGACTAATACCAAGAAAGATTTGGAAAAAGTCGTGCCTGCTACACTGGATAAAAATGGTCCTACTTTTGACTTATTTACCTCCGGAGCCAGGGGTTCGATGGGTCAATTGGTACAGATGACCGGAATGAAAGGTCTTATCCAAAACAACCAGGGTAAAACTTTGGAATTTCCGATTTTGCCATCCTATCATGAAGGACTTTCTCCGATTGAGTACTTCGTGACGACTCACGGAGCCAGAAAGGGCGCCTCTGACACGGCGCTCAATACCGCAAAAGCAGGTTATTTGACCCGCCGACTGGTGGATGTGGCGCAAGATGTGGTGATAACCGAGGAAGATTGCGGAACAAAAGAAGGGAAAATTGTCACCAAAGAAAATATTTCCGGCATTGAAATTCCTCTTTCTAAAAATATCCGTGGCCGAGTATTGGCGGGTGACCTGAAAGGCAAAAATGGAAAAGTGGCGTATAAAAAAGGATTTTTGGTCACCAAAGAAGAAGCTTATAAAATTGAAGAAGCGGGTTTTGAAGAAGTGTTTGTGCGCTCGCCTTTTTCTTGCGAGACAGTTCATGGTCTTTGTCGTATGTGCTACGGACTTGATTTGGGAAGAAATAAACTCGTGGAAGAAGGAGAAGCGGTTGGCATTATTGCCGCCCAAGCAATCGGTGAACCGGGCACACAGCTGACGCTCCGAACATTCCATCAGGGAGGTGTAGCCGGAACAGACATTACTACCGGACTACCTCGGGTGGAAGAAATATTTGAACGTCGAATTCCGAAAAATCCGGCAGTAGTTTCTCAAACTGATGGCGTGGTAGTGGAAGTGAAAGATAAAGACGGTAAAGAAAAAATAATCAAAGTTCAGAGCGAGAGCAAGGGTGACGGGAAAGGTAACGAAATAGAGTATGTGGCATCTTTTCATAGAATTCCGCTCGTTAAAACCGGAGATGAAGTAAAAAAAGGCGAACTTTTGACTGACGGGTCTGCGGATATAAGTGAAATCTTCAAATACGGAGGCAAAGAGTTGGTTGAAGACTACATCATCCGAGAAATAAATAAAGTTTACGAAATGCAAAGCGCTTCGATTGGACGAAAACATACCGAAATAATAGTTCGCCAGATGTTCTCAAGGAGAAAAATCAAAGATGCGGGTGAGACCAATTTTTCCGTCGGCGATATCGTGGAAAACACAGCCCTGATAGAAGAAAATCAAAGAGTAAAGAAAGCGGGTGGCAATATTGCCAAAGGAGAGACGATAGTGCTCGGCATTACGGAGGTATCGCTTCGCACCAAGAGCTGGCTCTCGGCAGCTTCGTTCCAGAATACCAATCGAGTTTTGATCGAGAATGCCATCAAAGGCGGAGTTGATAATCTTCGCGGACTTAAAGAGAATGTAATTATCGGACGGCTTATCCCAGCCGGTACGGGATTTTCCTCCAAAGGAAGCGGTTTCTCGGGGAAAAATAAATTAGAAGCGAGTTTAGAAGAATAATTAGAAAGTCATGAATCCCGTTAGAAATTTTAATAACGGGTTTAAAGGTCAAATTATTAGAGTTAAATTTCTAACGGGATGAACTCTCCAGTAGAACAAATTAAGGAGAGGCTTTCAGTCGAAGAAGTAGTCTCTTCTTATATAAAGTTGGAAAAAACTGGCGCAAACCTAAAAGCCAAATGTCCTTTTCATAACGAAAAGACACCGTCGTTTTTCGTCTCGCCCGCTCGAGGAAGTTATTATTGTTTTGGTTGCGGGGCTAAAGGAGACATATTTTCTTTTGTGGAAGAATTTGAAGGACTGGATTTCAAGGGAGCCCTGAAGCTCTTGGCGGATAAAGCCGGTGTAGTCCTCGGAGAATTTAATAAAGAAAAAGAAAGTGAGAAGGAGAGACTTTACAAAGCGATGGAAGAATCCTCTCTGTTTTTTATTCAGAATCTCAGAGACAATCCTGAAGCCCTTTCTTATTTAAGAGGGCGTGGACTGTCCGAGGGATCTGTGCAGGACTTTAAAATAGGATTTGCGAGAGAATCTTGGAGAGACCTTTACCAGTATTTGAAAACAAAAGGATTCTCCGACCCGGAAATAGAGCGCGCCGGACTTGCCAAAGGTAGCGATAAAGGAATGTATGATAGATTTCGTTCCAGAATTATGTTTCCGATTGGAGACTCGAGTGGCAGAATTATAGCATTCTCCGGCCGGATTTTCGGAGAAGAAGTCCCGACGCTAGAAGGGGTCGGGAGACCGACAGAAAACGTCGGCCCAAAATATTTAAACAGTCCCGACACGCCTATATTCAACAAGTCGCTTGTGCTCTATGGGCTGGATCGCGCCAAAGATTCTATCCGCAAAAATAATTTTTCTATTTTAGTTGAAGGTCAGATGGATTTAGTATTGTCTCATCAGGCAGGATTCAAGAATACAATTGCCACTTCCGGCACAGCTCTGTCGGAAAATACTGTCTCGCGAGAAAATGCAGTTTCAAATTTAGGTCTGGTACGCAGACTCTCCGAGAATATTATCCTTGCTTTCGATGCAGATAAGGCGGGGGTAAGTGCAACAGCTAGAGCCGGCAGAATCGCTCTTTCTTTGGGCATGGACGTGAAGGTGGCAAATATCAAGGAGGGTTTTGACCCGGCAGACTTGATTTCTAAAGAAGGCGTGCCCGCTTGGCGGGAAGCGATACGGGAATCCAAACATGTAATTTTGTTTATTTTAGAGAGGATTTTGAAGGAGGTAGCAGATGACGAACGAAAAGCCGGAAGATTGATAAAAGAAAAGTTATTGCCATACGTTAGTGCTATTCCAAGCTCTATTGAAAAAGTGCATTTTGTAAAAAAAATAAGTGACGCATCGGGAATACCGGAGGTAGCGTTAGGAGAAGATTTAAAGAGAGTTAACGAAAATTTAAAATTTGAAAAAGATGAAATACAGGAAGCGAAAGAGAAACACTCGAGCCTTTTTCGCAAGGATTATATCGAACGGAGACTCTTTGGTATCATTTTTTGGCAACGAGAACTACCGAAACCCGTAGTTGATGTATCAGGGGTGTTGCAAAAGCTCGGAGAATTTTTAAATGGGGGTGTCGATAAGATTTTAGAAAAGTTGGGGAGTAGTAAAGAAGATTTGATTTACGAAGCAGAAGTTTTTTACGGAGGAGACGTGGACTTGAAAAAAGATTTGGATGAATTACTTTCTAATTTCAAGGAAGAATATCTGAAAGAAAACTTGGCAGAGAAAATGAAAGAATTGCGTCTGGCAGAAGAAGGGAAAGATGTCTCAAAGTCGACCGAAATTTTAAAAGAGTGTCAAATTATCAGTAACAAAATACAAGATTTAAAAAATGGTCGCATAAAAAAATTATAGGCCCCAAGATAAATCAAAAGATAAGAATTATGAAAAAGAAAAAAATGAAGAATAAAAAGCTGAATAAAAAGAAAAAAGCTCTAAAAAGAGCTAAGACAAAAAAGGTTAAAAAAACCAAAAAATTTAAGAGGGTTAAGAAAAAAATTATAAAGAAGTCTGTCCCTAAACTAAAAAAACCAACTGTTGCCGAAAAAAAGGCGGAAGAACTGCTTCATCGGTCCGATATCTTGATTGAAAAAGGGCGGAAGCGCGGTTTTATAACCTATGATGAAATTTTGAAGACATTCCCAAATATTGAAAATAATATTTTATTTCTAGACGAGCTATATGAAAAATTTGGAGTTGCTGGTATAGATGTACTCGAAGGAGGGAATCTTCTCAATCTTGATAATGACCCTAGTAATCTTGATTTAAATAAATCAGCTATTCACGATTCTATTCAGATGTATTTAAAAGAAATTGGGCAGTATCCACTCATTTATGCGAGCGAAGAAAAAGAACTTGCCAGGAGAATAGAAAAAGGAGATTTGGAAGCAAAAAATCTGCTGGCTCGGGCAAATCTGCGCTTGGTGGTGTCTATTGCCAAGAAATATGTGGGTCGAAGCGCGAACTTAAATTTACTTGATTTAATTCAAGAGGGGAACTTGGGTCTTTTTAAAGCGGTGGAGAAATTTGATTGGACAAAGGGATATAAATTTTCTACTTATGCCACTTGGTGGATTCGCCAGTCTATCACCAGAGCGCTCGCAGACCAATCCCGCACCATTCGTATACCGGTCCACATGGTGGAAACAATTTCCAAATATAAACAAGTGCATCGGAGACTTAGTCAAGATTTGGGCCGGGAGCCACTAGCAGAGGAAATAGCGACCGAGATGGGTATCCCGGTTGAAAAAATTCACGTGATTGAAAATATTTCTCAAGAAACTATCTCGCTGGAACAACCAGTGGGGGACGATGACGACAAGTCAACGCTGGAGAACTTTATTCCCGACGACAAGATTCTCCGCCCGGACCAAGATTCGTCCAGAAGAATTCTTTCCGACCAAATCAAAAGCGTGCTAGACGAATTAAATCCCAAAGAGCGAAAAATCTTGGAAATGCGCTATGGACTTATAGATGGCATTCAGCATACCTTAGAGCGAGTAGGGGAAGAATTTGGTGTGACCCGTGAACGTATCCGCCAAATTGAAGCCAAAGTCCACGAAAAACTCCGCAGTCACGAAAAAATCTCTCGACTTAAGAACTATTTTGACTAGTCAATCAAAAGTGTCTCGAGTTGCGCCATTACGCCTTCAAAGGATTGCGCGCCGGGGATAGTGCCGACCACGCTTCCATTTTTTAGAATAAAGGAAGAGGGTGTGCCACGGACACCCGCTAGGTTGCCATCGCTTATATGACTTTGCACTTTTTCTTTATACTTTCCGCTGTCAACGCAGGAATTAAATTTCCCTACATCAAGACCTAGACTTTCTGCTATTTTCGGCAATTCTGCCAGGTCAAGCTTGTTGTTGGATTCTGTTCGCAAAAATACTTCATCTATATATTCCCAAAACACAGTATTGCCTCCTTGTTCCCAAGCGCATTCGGTGGCTTCGGCTTCAAGGGGCGCTTTAGGGTGCAGTCCTTCGATTGGATAATGTTTGTAAACCCAAGCGACTTTTCCTTCGCTTTTGTTTACTACCTGATGCATGGTTTGGTGGAAAACTTTACAGAAAGGGCATTCGGTATCAGAATATTCTACAATTACGATTTCTGCTTTAGGATTTCCCAATATATGGTCTTCCTTAGATATGGGGGTTTTGGATGAAGTATTTACGCCACCTCCTCCTTTGAGCAATATAGCCCCAGCTATCATTATCCCCACTATCAGTATTGCCCCAACTATCGGTTTTGAGTCCATCGGCTTTTGACTATTGTTTTCTTTTGTATTTTCTGTTGCATTTTCCATGATTTTTTTTGTTTATTTCTAATGTGATATATTGTAGCATTTTTTTGCGATATGGTATAATGGAAATATTAATACCAAACCCGACCTCTTTTGTCGAAAAGGCGGGGTTTATAAAAATAATTTTTAATAAAAATATGTGTGCAAATTGTAAAGATGGATGCTGTTGTAAAGGAGCGCACTGCACTACGAGCAAAATCGGGAATTTTCTGCTTATCGCGGGAGGACTCAATTGGGGTCTGATGGGCCTTGGAATGCTCTTAGGTAGCGTAGGCTCTTGGAATGTAATAAACATGCTCTTGGGCTCTATACCTCTCCTTGAGGGACTGGTATATCTCTTAGTGGGCATCTCCGCTCTTGTGAAAATTTTTGGTTGCAGGTGCAAAAAATGCAAAGAAGGAGTTTGCATGTCTTGTGGCGGGAGGGATACTATGAGTGGAGGAGGAATGGGAGGAAAAACTGAAATGAAAATGTAGATTTACTCAATAAAGCGTATGCCGGCGCGCTTTTGCCTTTTTACCCAAAAGTTGTTATAATGTAAGGACATATGGCTACGACTTTCAATATTATTTTTTATGTTCTTACTTTCTTGGCGGTTTACGTCCAAGTGTTTTTGCTCGTTACTTTCTTGGAGAACCGTAAAACAATCAAAAACAGGAAAGGCAAGGTAGTGCTCGCCAGATACCCCACTGTGACAGTCACTGTGCCTTGCTTCAACGAAGAGCGCACGATTTATAAAACAGTTCGCTCGCTTCTCGACCTGAACTATCCCAAAGAAAAACTAAAAATTTTTTTAGTGGACGATGGTTCCACGGATGGCACATTAAATATTATTCAAAAATTTGCCAAATATTCAAACGTCAAAGTCTTTCATAAAGAAAATGGTGGCAAGCACACGGCGCTTAATTTAGGACTTGAGAATTGTGATACCGAATTTTCCGGATGTCTAGATGCGGATTCTTATGTGGATTCGGATTCGCTCGTGCGTATTATGAGCTATTTTGAAAGAGATGAGAGCACTATGGCGGTTGCGCCATCTATTGAAGTAAGCAACCCAAAAAATATTATAGAATATGCTCAGAAAGCCGAATATTATATGTCTATTTATGTAAAGAAAATGCTAGGACTCATAAATGCTATCCACGTGACTCCGGGACCGCTTACTATTTTTCGCAGGAAGGTTTTTGAAGAGTTAGGTCCTTATCGAAGCGCGCATAATACCGAAGACATGGAAATAGCCTATCGGATGCAAAAGAATCATATGAAAATAGAACAATGCCACGATGCTTTTGTTTATACCAATACTCCGTCTTCAGTCAGGAGACTTTATCAACAAAGGTTGCGCTGGATTTACGGGTTTATCAACAACACCATTGATTATCGCGGGGTTTTATTTCAGAAAAAATATGGGAATTTTTCACTTTTCACCGTGCCCGCGGGGATTGTTTCCATTATTGCCGCGAGTTATCTTTTTAGTCGCATCGCAATTCGTTTATGGAATTTCGTAGAAGGCAAAATTGTAGAATTGCGCACGGTGGGTTTTGAATTTAGTTCTCCATTTTATAATTTTGACCCTTTTTTTATAAATACCAAATCTGTTCTTTTTGTCATTTTAATCCTATACTCTCTCGTTATTGTGTCCATCGTTTTAGGGCATAAAATAGCGGAGAAAAAAGTCTTTCCTCTCCATATTCTGTATTTCTTTTCAATTTATAGTGTCGTTGCTCCATTTTGGCTTTTCAGTTCTATTTACAATACGATTGTCGCTAAAAGACCTTCTTGGCGCTAAATATTTTAAAACATGAAAAACAACGTTGATTGGAAAAAATATTTTATCGTATTTCTTATCACTCTGACGCTTTTTCTTTCGGCGAGCTACTTGAGCGATTATTTCAGCACCAAAAAAATTAACCAATTAAAACTAATCCAAGACGAAATATCGCTTGATATTTTATCTTCCGAAACGCAGTTTGCGCTCCTCTCCGAACTCTCTTGTAAAAATGTCTCCGGTTTTTCGGTGCTCTCTGATTTATTGGGAGAGCTCGGAGCAAAGCTAGAATGGGGCGAGAGTAATCTAGGTAAAACAGAAGAGGTGGAATATTTGAGAAAATATTATTCACTTCTCCAAATCAAGGATTATCTTTTGATGAAGCAAATATCTTCTCGTTGTGGTTTTAAATACGCTTTTGTTCTTTATTTTTACACTACCGCGGAAAATTGCAGTGAATGTGAACGCCAAGGACTCGTGCTTTCACGGCTGAAAAACAAGTATCCGGAATTGCGGGTTTATTCTTTTGATTTTTCCACCGACCTCTCGGCAGTGGAAGCGATGCTCGCGATTTATAAAATAGAAGATACCAAACTCCCCGCCTTAGTGGTAGAAGGGGATTTGTATACCGGATTTCAAGACATAGATAAGCTTGAGCCTTTGATTCAAGAAACTTTTGGGCTAGAGGAAGAGGGAGAAGAAGAGGAAGTAAAAGAAGGAATAGAGTAAAAATAATAACTATATGCCGAGACTAGACGTGATTATAATAACTTTATGAAAAGTAAAATAAACAATAACCTTATTATTGAACTACATATCCCAGATTTTGGTAAAGTTAAAGAATTTTACTCAAAGTTAGGTTTTGAGGTTATTAGTGAAGACAAAAAAGGAAAAAACTATCCCGGATATCTTGTGTTAAAGCGAAAAGACAAATTAGGAGATACAATTATTAATTTTTATGGAGACGATGATAGGGTTTTTAATCAGTCGTATTTTAAGAAATTCCCACGAGATACCATACGTGGCTATGCAATAGAATTAACAATGCCAACATCTAATATTGAAGATTTCTATTCAATGGTAAAAAGTAATTTACCACAGTACATTGTAAAAGAACTACAAGAAAGCAGGGACGACTATAGGGTCTGGCATGACTTTCGTATGGCTGACCCCTATGGATACTATCTTCGCTTTACCGAACTTTTAGACTGGGGTCAACCATAGTTGTTCCAATCTAATACTTTCGAACTTATATGTACTAAAAATATGAAAAAGAAAACTTATTTTTACATAGCATCAATTATAATTTTAGTAATCGTTCTTGTAGGATATCTTTTATCAGCAAAAGAGACTAAAAAAGAATACACTGAAATTCTAAATACATTAGAGGGTTCAGAGTGTGAACTTGTTGCTGAATGCGGAGATTTGATATCTATTAACTGTATGGCTGAAGTAGACGGTCCATTTTATTATGTAAATAAAAATACGAAGAAAATTGTGTCTCGTTGTGGAGGGTTTTGTGACAGAGCAGGAGGATGTCCAAATGCTTGTCCACCCGTCGAATGGTCTTGTAATCCTAAGGAGTCAAAATTATGAAAACAATCAAGCAAATTGCGATATTTTACCTTGGAATTGGGTTGGTGATTTCTCTTGTCTTAGAGATAAAGGGACTATTCATTTCTGGACCATCAGCTTTTATTTGGACAGGTTCACTAAGCGGTAATATAATAACTTTTTTTTGGTGGTTTGTAGTTCCTGCCCTTACTTGGCCTTATGATTTATTTTGGACTGTTTATCATTCTATGTTTACCTAATTTTGCTATACTAAAATCATGAATTATAAAGCCATCATTTTTGATTTCTATGGTGTGGTCTCAAGTGAGGTTGGTATCGTTTGGCTCAAAAGTAAATTCGGGGATGAAAAAGCCAAAGAGATAGAAAAAAGATACGGACCGATAGCTGATAAAGAAGAAATCACGGAAGAAGAACTTTTTGAGGCTATGGGTAAGCTAGCGCAAGAGGACCCAAAAGAGGTTCGTAAGGCGTGGTTAAAGCTGGCAGTGATTAATAGGGGGGTTATAGAATTAATAAAAAAGCTAAAAGCAAATTACAAAATAATTCTCTTAAGTAATGCTACCCGTCCATTCTTTGAGCAATTAATGGAAGAAAACAACTTAAAAAAGTTGTTCGACGACATAGTAGTATCTTTCGAAATTAAAGCTATAAAACCCGAACCAAAAATTTATCGTATCGCCCTAGAGCGCTCCGGACTCTCTCCAGAAGAAACAATATTCATAGACGACCGGGAAGAAAACATCAAAGCCAGTGAAGCCCTTGGTATAAAAAGTATTTTGTTTATAGATACTGAATCTCTTGAAATTGAACTTAGAGAATTAGGAATTTAATAAAAAAAGCCCAAACATTTCTGAATGGGCATTATTTTCACCTTCTTACTTTCTGAGTTAATTTAACTCAGGATCTTTCTGCTTCATTTCAGTAAAGTATTGGTCGGTAAATTCATCGAACTCTTTATGGTCTGCTTCCATGACTTCTTCTGCCCTGTCACCGTATCTTCTAAGATAAGATTTGTAAGCCCCTAGTATTTTTTCGAAAACAGGGTAAGTCAAGATACTTTCCGAAATTATTTTTTCAACTCGTTCATGTTCAGATGGTGACAATTCGCGTCGCAAATATGCGAATATTATTTTCTCTGAAAGAGAAGAAAATGACTGACTTTCTGGATCTGCTCTCCCACTACGTTTACTTCCGTCCTCCCAATTTTTAGGCCTCAACGAGTACAACACTTTCATGGCCATTATAAGAAGTACGCAATAGTACGCTAAACCACCAAATGCGATAATTGGGTTTTCAATATGTTTTGAAATGTACAGCGATGGAATAACTAGTAGTATTATTGATGGAAGTAAAAAGATAATGACAAGTACAGTCATAAACACCAAATTGCTCATCTTTCTTGTTCTATCCAAGAACTTTGAAATTATCTTTTTCATAACGTTTTGTATTTTTGAGTGAGAAAATTTCAACGAAATCTGCTTAATTAATACCACATTCCCTAAAATTTTTCAACTAGTTCAACATACTATCCAAGCCTAGTGCAAGTTTCTTTTAAATGGTAAAATATTATCAAATAAGAATCTTCTTAAAAAATTAAATATTAAGCCATGATACTTCAATCATTTTTTCTAACAGTTACCGGATGGGATTATTTTTTTCTGTATCTTGCTTTTGTAATTGGTACTATAATTGCATTTCTATTTGCCACATACTTCGCGATAAGGTTCCCAAATTTCGGGAAGCCTGAGAAGGTAATCAAAAACATAGAGGATATTCCTTTTGAAGGAAAAACCCGCTCTACGAGAATAAGAACTTACGCTTACGATGGAATTGACCAGGAAATTTTCCCAAAAGAAAAAGAAATGTATTCTTTAAGACCAAGAGAAATTTCCTACAATCTAAGAAAAACTCTCCAACGAGAGTAAGTAAGATTTTTTAACTCCACTTTCAAGCGCAGTGGAAGAAGAGGCTCCTTTCGGCTCATACGAGGAGAGCGCGTCTGTTCAGTCCCCGGCTACTTTGGCTGGGGATTTTTATTTTAAATCCAAAAAAGTAAAACTTTACAAAAAGCGTGAAAAGATGTATTGTAAAAATAAATAAATAATTTTTCATTGACTTTTAAATATAACCACCATGTCACAAAAAAAGCGCTTATCGTCGATTCCCATTGCGGAGTTTTTTGATACATTCAGTTTTATTGACAATCACATTCTGGGTGAACTTGCGACGCAGAGTATCGAAAGCCTTGAACCTTTTCCTAATGGAGACGCCGTTGTCTACCTTGCTATCTTAGAGTGGATAGGCGAAGGAAAAGCAACGTTGCATCCTTCGGAAGATGACCTTACTAAAGTCCTCACATCGGTCGATGACAGAATACAGAAAGTTGAAGAGCGTTTTCATAAAGGTTCTCTTAGCCAAGAAACATACATATCAGATATCGCCAACTTGCAAGAGGCAAGAGAATATCTGAAGGAACTCTTGCAAACTCTGAACGCAAAAAAACCAATGGGACCGAAACAACATTCCTTAACTGAAAACTTTGATGATCATGTATAACTCAACAATTGATTGGCCTCTAATTCTACGATTGATGATTGTTCTTAACTCAGGCGTCTCATTTGGATACGTTACTGCCTGGATGATTCTCACTCATAAGAAAATCGTCAGAAGAGTAACTCGGTTAGACAACCTAAATCCGAAATATCATTACATATCTCTAAAACATGTTTACGGGATGATAAGAATGCAGGGTGTCATGAGAATTCTCTCAATTGTGCTTTTTCTGATGTTTTATGTATCTGCGCTTTGGATTTTTGAGTTATCGATAGCATCACTGGGATTTTTTCTGCTTTTAGTGGGAATGCTCTTCTGGACTCACTGGATAATTCATACGTTTTTTGCATATAAAGAGCTCAAGAGACATACCACGGCCCAATCTCTCTTCAATCCACTTTCAGGTGCGGTGAACGTGTCCCTTCGGTCAGCAATGGCTCGAAGGGATTTTTTATTTTATAAATAAAAACGCTCGTGACCGAAATCACGAGCGCTCGCTTGTTAGATAGGTAGACTTTGCTAAGAGGTCGTATCGTATCCAGACAATTCATTTTGCAATCTTTAAGGATTTAAGAAAGTGGTTTTTATACTGTTCGAGTTTTAATAAAACTTTCTTTAGGCCCAAGAGAGTGGAAGTTTCTTTAAAATACAAACTTTCTGCTATTTTCGTATACCTACCGATTAGCAAATCCATGGCAAGTAAATCAAGCGCATCTGAAACGTCCTTTACATTTGCTTCAACTCTCTCCTCAGATTCAACATCTTCAACGGAATCAAACGACTTTACTTTATAGGTTAGGTCATCTGCTTCTGTCTTGTCTACAAAGAAGAGGGCTATGTTCAGATCATAGTGCCTCAAATCAAGGTGTGCGAAGAAAGCGTCACAACACAAAACCTGTATCATATCTGATTCAGATATTTTTTCAACGGAATAGTCCCTTGCTTCTACATTACTGTAACGACGTTTATCCGGCACAAAAAAGAGAACTCCCTGCCATTCTAAATCACTACCTCCATAACAAGTTGCTAGTACTATATGCTTTTCGGAAGATAGATTTGGATTTCTCTCTAGAAAATCAAAATCACCTTGAGAACCCAAAGCTTCAAAAACTTGGATTCCGTTGATTGGACTCAGCTCGTTCGTTTTCATTTCGATATTTATTTTTAGATTGTAAAATAAATTTTAATCTAGGTTGAGTAAGTTAGGTTATATTTTGTTCATTGTTGACCACCAACGTGATAGGTAAATGCCAGAAACCATTAATGCGATCGTTGTTCCCATACAAGTTGTCGTTAGTATATCTGGTAATCCACTATGAGGTATTATAACGGTAACGAAACCCATCAAAAGCAAAAGAGGGATGTTAGGTATTACGACATCAGATTTAGAATACGATCTAAACATCGCTAAGAAGGGAAAAACAGATGACGCAAATATAACAGCAAGTAAACCAAACCAAAACTCTTTTGACTCTGGACTTATCCTAAAGGATAAAGAGATAAAGTAATAAATAACGCTAGAAAAGAAAACCAGACTGGCGGTAATAACTAAATGTTTTTTCATATTAAAGTTTTATTAAAAAGGTGAGCGCAAAAGGCTTCTAAAAGTCTTCTCTGCTCACCCAATAAAACCAATTTCAAAGAGTCAAGTTCTTGTTAAGATTTATAGCATGAAAACCTCAAAAAGTCTAGATGTCTTTGACAAAACCTTTAAATAGGACTAATATTTTAATAGAGATACTATTTGTTTCATTGACTCTAAATACATAATTGTATGATTCAATTTATCATTGAGAGCTATTTTAGCTGGGGAATGTATGGCGCTTTTTTCTGCATGTTTTTGAGCGCTGTCTGTTCAGCGATTTTGCTCTTTCATAAAGGGCCAGAACACAAAAACACAAAGAAGATGTAATCCACTTTCTAGCGCCTGCCAAGCACAGCGAGATCCCTTCGGCCAGCAATGGTTCGGAGGGGTTTTTATTTTCAAAGTAAGTTTTAGATATAAAAAAAGCCGACCAGTTGGACGGCTTAGCAAAAACCCGCAGTTACTTAATTCTTAAACGATGAGAATCCTCTCCCTGAAGCATCTCCTCGCATTTACTCTCCTTTTATCTTCATTTTCATATACGATCTAAAGACATGTTCAATAAGAATAGAATCACCCTCTAAGATCTCTCCCTCTATTTCTTCGTTCTTAGCCATGCGAAGTAGCAAGTCGCTGGGCACTCGAAACACTTTACCGAGTGCTTCTAGTTGAGCAGTATCTGGCAATATCTTGCCACTTTCAAATTCAGAAATTACGTGGGCCGGAATTCCCGTAAGCCCTTCCAGCTCAAAACGGGTATAGCCTCGTATTTCACGGTAAAATTCTAAAACGTACGCAAGCATGGTGTTGAGTTTTTAAGTTATTTGTGTAGGAGTGGTGGAAAAAAATAACTTATATTCGAGCTCCTTGAGACTCTTACTACTCTCTATCGCTTCTACAAAGCATGTAGCGGCACCCCCGAAAACCGCGATCGCTTTGTTCCATGATTCATCCGAGTAAGATGAACCAGATGGCAGGTCAAAGACGCTTGCTCCTTCCTTCTTAAAAACTCCGTGCTGGCTGATGAAACACCTTTTCTCCTTCATTGCGAAAAAAAACATGTGCTGGGAAGACATTCCAAAACTGGCTTCAACTATGTTCTCATTTGGCACATCTTTCATTTTACGTTTCTCGATATTTTTGTAGGAAATTAAGAACATACGGAGAAGTCCACCAGTGCGAGCACTCATTTCTGCTGAAAGTACTTCAAGGTCGGCAATAACTCTATTAACATCTAAATCGGTGTAATTTTCCATGATGTATAGAATTTTATTAATTTTTCGAAGCAACATTACTTCAATGTAACTCTAAAACAAAGGGACGTTTATGTCAATTTTTTTGAGCCGGGGAGAGGATTTGAACCTCCAACCTACTGTTTACAAAACAGTTGCTCAACCGTTGAGCTACCCCGGCAGTATTTTTTTCTATTCTATACCCTCTTCTTCTTTTATTCTACTCTTTATCTTTTTTATTTTATTTTTGTATTCAGACACGCTTTTTAAGAATTTTGAGACCTCTTTCACCTCTTCATTTACTTTTTCATTTTTATAAAATTTTGTTTTAATTTTTTCTATTAAATCTTTGCTTTTTGTCTTTGCGAAGTGGGTTGATTTTATCGAAAAACGCAGAGTTGAAATTAGAATGGCGTATCCGTAGTTTTTTATTTTTTTTACAATAATGTATTTTATTTCTTCCATTTCCGGAGTCTTAAAAGGAAATTCTCCACTTGCCGTCACAGTGCCTCTTTTAAAGAGAATCATTTTTCGAGAAATCATAAAGACGATGCCTCCGAGTGATATTAAAAATAAAATTAAAAATATATTCATCTCGTTAGAAATAGGAAATGCTTTGCATTTCCGTAGTTATATTAATTTTAATTAAAAGTTTCAACATATAAGATTTCTAACGGGATTCATATCTTTTTAGATAAAGTATCGTTTGACCTCTATTATCTTTGCTTTGTTTCTCTCCAGCAGTTGACCTACGGTTTCATCAGGATTCTTTATGAATGGCTGACTCTTTAGAGTTTTTTCTTTAAAATAAGTATTGATTTTACCCTCCAGCATTTTCTTTTTTATTTCTTCGGGCTTGTCTATTTTCGCTACTTCCTTTTCAAATATCTCTGTCATTGTTTTTTTTGTCTCTTCGTTTATATCGTTATCCGTGATGTATTCTGGCTTCATGGCGGCTACGTGCATGGCAATATCTTTGGCAAGTTCTTGGTTTCCACCTACGAGTGACACGATGATTCCTATTTTATTGTTGTGCACATAGCTACCCACAACCTCACCCCTGATTTCGTATACCTCGCCTAACTCTATCTTTTCACCGGTTTTTTGGATTACCGAGTCTATCATATCTTTGGCTACTTTCTTCATTTCCTCTATTCCTTTTGTGAGCGCTAAATCTATAAGGCTAGAAAGTAGGTTAGTGAAATCTTCATTTCTTGATACGAAGTCTGTCTCACAGTGGAGAGCAAGAAGAACAGTTTTTGCGCCGTTTGTTTTTATCATCACAGCTCCGTCCGTTGCCACTCGGTCAGCTTTTTTTAGAGCAATATCGGAGCTTGTTTTTTTTAATATCGCAAGCGCCTTTTTCATATCGCCCTCTGCCTCAATGAGCGCGCGTCTGCATTGCATCACCGAAATTCCAGTCGCATCGCGGAGTTCTTTGACCAACTCTGTTGTGACGTTGACTGACATATTTTATTTAGGAAACTTTTTCAGGTAGTGACTCTCCTCCCTTTTTATATGCATCCGCAATTGCTTTAGTAAAGAGACGGACGGACGGCACTGCTCCATCGTTTCCCACAATAGGATAATTTATATTTTTTATATTAGAATCTGAATTGATAAGAGCAATAACAGGAATACCCATACCCCTCGCCTCCCTTTCTGCTATGTGTTCTGCCTTGGCGTCCACTATAAAGAGGGCATCCGGTAATTTTTTGAGCCCCAAGAGACCAGTGTAATACCTAGCGAGTCTCTCCATTTTTTTTGATAAAACTAAACGTTCTTTTTTGGTGTATTTTTCAAGTCCGCCCTCTTTGTTTTCTTTTTGATAGTTTTCAAGCTCGGTAATTCTCTTTTTTATTTCAGAAAAATTAGAAAGCGTGCCTCCAATCCAGCGTTCGGTTACGTAGGGCATACCGATGGATAGAGTAACCTCCTTGACTGCTTCTTTGGCTTCCGGCTTGGTGCCGACAAAAAGAAGAACTTTCTTTTGGGCGCCCAAACTCTTGGCGAACTCTATCGCCGTCTCTGTCAAAAGACTTGTTTTTTCCAAATCGATTATGTCGGTCCTGTTTTTGGTTGTGTGTATAAAAGGGGAGATTGATGGATGGCGTCTAGTTTTAGAATATCCATACTGCGCTCCAGCCTCAAACATTTTTTCAATGCTTGTGTCTGCCGAATCCTTTGTAATTGGTGTTTTTTGCATGAATACAATTCTAGCAGAAAGAGAGCGCTTTTGCAACCTTTATATGGCTCTTTAGCCATAGGGCTCTTTGCTAAAGGCGCCTTTTTAGGTTAGTATGGCAAGTATGACTAATGGCATGCGACAAACTAAACTTTTCACCAAAACTAGGAAAGAAGCGCCCGCAGACGAAGTGTCCAAAAACGCCGAACTTCTGATTCGGGGGGGATTTATTCATAAGGAAATGGCGGGGATATACGACTATCTCCCCCTTGGACTTCGGATAATAAAAAAGATTGAAAACATTATCCGAGAGGAGATGAATAAAATTGGAGGGCAAGAAATATTTATGTCTTCTCTCCAAGAGAGGGAAACTTGGGAGCCGACGAACCAATGGGATGATAAGGAGGTTGATGTTTGGTTTAAGACAAAATTAAAAAACGATACCGAGCTTGGATTGGCTATTACCCACGAAGCTCCAATAACGAAAATGTTTAAAGGTTTCTTGAATTCATATCGTGACCTGCCATCTTCTGTGTATCAATTTCAAACTAAATTCAGAAATGAAATACGGGCAAAGTCTGGCATTATCCGTACTCGCGAATTTGTGATGAAGGACTTGTATTCCTTTGCAAAAGACGAGAAAGAACACTTGGAGTTTTATGGAAAAGTGACAGAAGCGTATAAAAATATTTTTAAAAGAACCGGCATTGGGCATTTAACCTATCTTACTTTTGCTTCCGGTGGGATGTTTTCAAAATTCTCTCACGAATTTCAGACAATTACTTCTGCGGGTGAAGACACTATTTATGTAGATGAGGATAAAGGTATTGCAATCAACAAAGAAGTTTACAACGATGAAGTAATAAAGAACTTAGGTTTATCGAAAGAAAAATTGGTTGAAAATAAATCTGTAGAAGTGGGTAATATATTTACATTAGGCACTAGATTTTCTGACGCACTAGATTTGTCTTATCAGACAGAGGATGGAGAAAGAAAGCCGGTATTTATGGGTTCATACGGTATCGGACCGGGGCGTCTGATGGGCACCGTGGTGGAAGCGCTCTCCGACGATAAAGGCATCATCTGGCCGGAGGCAATCGCGCCTTTTGCGTTGCATTTACTTTCCTTAGGGGAAGATGAGGAAGTGCAAAAATACGCAGATGAGCTTTATGAGGATTTGCAGAAAAAAAATATTGAAGTTTTATTTGATGACCGTAAAGAAATTTCCGCCGGAGAGAAATTTGCGGATGCGGATTTGCTTGGTATGCCACTCCGGGGGGTGGTGTCCGCGAGAAGTCTTAAAGAAAACGGGATAGAGATAAAGGCGCGCACCGAAGAAAAAGGCAAAATTATTTCAAAAGAAGAATTAATAAATTTACTAAAACCTAGTCACTAGAACCTAGAAACTAATTCATAATGTTTAAAAATTTTTATAAATACATTTCAAACGACATAGGTATAGACTTGGGCACGTCAAACACCCTTGTGTATTTGAAAGGGCATGGCATTGTGATAAACGAGCCGTCGGTGGTGGCGGTAAACATCAAGACCAATCAAGTGCTCGCGGTCGGCGCTAAAGCCAAAGAGATGCTTGGCCGGACCCCGGGGCATATCAAAGCAGTGCGTCCGTTGGTAGATGGCGTGATATCTGATTTTGAAGTGACCGAAGAGATGTTAACGTATCTCATAAATAAAGCGGACAAGTTATCCAAAAAACTCGGGCGTCCCAGAGTAGTGGTGGGGGTGCCATCGGGGAGCACGAATGTGGAGACTCGCGCAGTGTATGATGCGGCTCGCTCCGCAGGCGCGAGAGATGTGTATTTAGTGGAAGAACCGATGGCGGCCGCAATCGGGGTGCGTCTACCTATCAAGGAAGCGGTGGGCTCTATGATTATAGACATCGGTGGTGGCACGACTGATATTGCCGTGATATCACTTTCAGGCATTGTGAAGTCAAAAAATATAAAAATAGCCGGCGATAAATTAAACAACGATATCATCACTTATATGCGTGACGAATTTAAAATTTTAATCGGCGAGACTACGGCTGAAATGGTGAAAATAAATATTGGTTCGGTATTACCGGGTGAATACATGGAGACAGAAGTGCGCGGACGCGATTTACTTACAGGATTGCCTCGCGAAGTAATAGTTACTGATTCTGATGTTCGTGAAGCCATTTTATCTTCAGTCAGAGAATTGATTGAAGGAGTTAAAGATGTGCTTGAGACGACGCCTCCTGAAATACTTTCCGACATTATGCATCGAGGCATTGTGCTCACAGGTGGAGGCGCCCTTCTCTCTGGACTAGATAAGCTCCTCCAAAATGTGCTCAAAATCCCTGTGTATGTGGTTGATGACCCTCTTACCGCAGTTGCGCGAGGCGCCGGCATTATCTTAGACGATATTTTGTTTTACCAAGAAATTTTGATCGGGAATCAAGATGAATTACCTCCAAAATAGAAAAATAAAAAGAAAGAAAATAGAGAAGATAGTCCTTGTTGTAATAATTTTGCTTTTTTTGATTTATTTTGGGAGCAATATTTTTAGCGGGCTCTCTTTTGTCTCACATGCTGTTTTTAAACCGGTTTTAGTTTTGGGCAATAGTATCGGAGAGAAGTTTGGAAATATCGGGGCGTATTTTAAATCAAAGAAAAATCTTTATCTAGAAAATGAGAGTCTAAGGGAAAGGTTGAATGAAAATACTGCTACGCTCTCAAACTATAATTCTCTTTTGGGAGAGAACGTTGGAATGAAAGAAATTCTAGGTAGGGGGGGAGAGGAGAGAGATTTAGTTTTAGCGAGTATTTTATCAAAACCACCTAAATCATTGTATGACACTTTGGTTATTGACGCGGGAGAGAAAAATGGGGTTTTAGTGGGAGATTTAGTCTTTGCAGAAGGGGATGTTCCCTTGGGTCGCATTGAATCAGTTAACTCTGGTTCTTCGAAAGTAATTTTATTTTCTTCACCTAAAATAAAGACTGAGGTTGTTTTGGGAGATGGTAATGTTTTTACAGAAATAATCGGTCGAGGCGGGGGTAATTTTGAGATTAGTCTTCCGAGGGATTTTGTCGTCTCTCCGGGAATGGAAGCAGTTCTGCCGGGTATCGCGCCTTACACACTCGCAAAAGTAGAAGCCGTGATTTCAGACCCGAGGGATTCTTTTGTAAAAGTTTTACTCGTAAGTCCGGTTAATATCCAAGAATTAAAATTTGTGGAGGTGGAAATATAATATAATAATTCTATGTTACTTAGCCCAAATGAAATTAAAAATCGAGCATTAGCTTTTTCAAAAGAATGGGGAAGTGACTTCAGTGAAGATGCTGAAGCAAAAGTATTTAGTGATGCCGTAGCAACCCAAAGTCTTGGTAAACTACAAAATACTACTCATTCAGATTTGCATAAAGAATTTATAATTGATAAAAATACAGCTGGAGAATATATGGCAAAAGTTTTGGGGTATAAATTAAAAGAAGCTCCAAGTGATGATACTGATCCAAAGCTTTCTGAATTTTTGAAAAATATACTCAAGTCAATAAAACAACGACTTGAGATTTATCAAAAATTTTAATTAGATTACGAGTAGATTATGGGAACCATTCTTGCAGTAATTTAAAAAATAATTTATGAATAAAGATTTTGATAATTGGAATGAAGATAAAAAACGTTTACATGATAGGGTTTCAATTCCTTTTTCGAACACGCGTGAAGTGTGGTGGTGCTCATTGGGAATTAATATCGGCGTAGAGATTGATGGGAAAAATGAAAACTACGAACGGCCGGTACTTATTTTGAAAGTTTTCAATAAAGAGATGCTTTGGGTTGTTCCTCTTACGTCAAAACCTAAAAGCAATAAATTTTATTTTAAGATACTTTATGGTGAAGGAAATGAATCTTATGTTATTTTGTCACAATCCAGAATTCTTAGTGCAAAAAGATTGATTCGAAAGATAGATCGTTTACCCGAAGAAACATTTAAAAAAATTATTATAAAGTTTAAAAATCAACTATAACGAATCGGACCCCCACTTTCGTGGGGGTCCTCGGAGCCCGAAGGCCTAATATGTCTATTATACCAAATGCTAAGTAAAAGTCAAAGTTATCCACAGTCATAAAAAAGCTTATAAAACTTGTCCCGTACTAAATTTTTTATTAAAATAAATAACCATTATGAATAAAAACTAAAAATTTTAGTACTGGGATGCAGTTTAAGATTGAAAAAAAATTAAAGGGATTCCTAGGTAGGGCGGGTGTGCTGGAAACTCTGCATGGGGTGATTTTGACTCCGGCTTTTGTGCCGGTAGGGACAAAGGCGACAGTCAAAGCTCTCATCCCGGAGCAAGTGGCGGAGTTGGGCGCAGAAGTCGTGCTCGGCAATACTTATCATTTGTATTTACAACCGGGAGACGAAATCGTGCGGGACGCTGGAGGTTTGGGAAAGTTTATGAATTGGCAGGGTCCTACCATGACCGACTCCGGAGGGTTCCAAGTTTTTTCTTTAGGTGTCGCTTTTGGCAAAGACCCCGAAGGAAAGCAAGCTTCCTACGGGGCAGGTATTTCTAAAATAATGAAAACAGCAGAAATAGAAAAATCAATTTCAGAGAGGCCTGCCCCGTACCAAGCCAAGGGCTTTGGTTCGGGGTTTGATGATTCTGACGCCCCTCGGCTTGCAAAAATTGGCGCGGATGGCGTTTCTTTTAAGTCACACCTAGACGGCACTTTGCACTACATCACGCCGGAGAAATCAATTGAAATTCAGCACAATTTGGGCGCAGATATTATTTTCGCTTTTGATGAATGCACTTCTCCGGCGGAGGATTTGCGTTATCAAGAAGAAGCGCTTGAACGCACACACCGTTGGGCAGAACGTAGTTTAATGGAACATCAAAGATTAAGCATCGGAGCAAAATATTTCTCTGCGGGGTCGCTGTCTGGTTCTACTGAACCAGCGCTGCCTCTCGGCGCGTCCGCCTGCGAGACACCCCGTATAGAAAATTTTGCTCCGATGCTCTTTGGCATCGTGCAAGGTGGAAGAAATGAGAGGTTGCGAAAAAAGTCTGCGGAATTTGTCGGAAGTTTAGACTTTGATGGCTTCGGAATCGGCGGAAGTTTTGCAAAAGAAGATATGTCTACGGCAGTAAAGTGGGTAAATGAAACATTGCCAGAAGGGAAACCACGGCATTTGCTCGGTATCGGTGAACCGGAAGATTTATTTATGGGAGTTGAAAACGGCGTAGATTTATTTGACTGTGTCGCGCCGACCAGAAATGCGCGAAACGGCACGCTCTATACTAAAGAAGGGAAAATAAATATTTCCAACGCAAAATATAAAAGCGACCATTCACCAATTGAAAAAAATTGCGAGTGCTATACTTGTAAAAATTATACTACCTCTTATCTAAATCATCTTTTTCGGGGCAAAGAAATGCTCGCCGGCACGCTCGCCACGATTCATAATTTATATTTCATCATCAACTTGGTCAAAAAAATTCGTCAGTCCATAATAGAGGAGAATTTTTTTGAATTCAAAAAGAGTTTTCTGAATAAATACAACACCTAAAAGTATTGACAAGACAGTATTGCATTTGTGTTGCAAATTGATATACTGAATCTCACAAAAAATGGCGCAGAAAAAAAGAAAAAAATCAAAAAAACAAGTAGGAAATTGGCGTAAATTCTGGAAACTTGGAGTAGAAGAATTCAACACTCAACATTTTGACATAAATGAAAACGGCGATTTGGTCGTCAAAGAAGGGCATTATCAGTACAACATAATGAATATAGTAAAAAAGTACGGTACGGTAACCGAAGTTTTCTTTCCCTATATCCTTGAGCACCGAGTGCGCGACTTGATAGAACTCTTTAACGCTTACATCAAAATCCTAAACTATAGAGGCAGATTTTATTACCACTATGTGATGAAATCCAACCAAAATCGCGATTTTGTTTTGCCGGCGATTGCCGAAGGCGCTCACATAGAAGTTTCCTCAGCCAATGAACTTTTCTTGGTCAAGCGAATGTTGGAACAGGATAAATTTAACCGCAAAATCAGAGTCACTTGCAACGGACCCAAAACCGAGCAATATATTCACCTGATTGAAGAGCTTCGTGGCAAGGGTTTGATTGTGATACCGATTATAGAGAATAGCCACGAGCTAGAGAGACTGAAAAAATTTAAAGGTGAAGTGGGGGTACGGGTGAATCTGGATGTCAAAATTGACGCCCATTGGGATAAAAAATACAACCACTTTGGTTTTGACGAAGAAGAATTGGTTAAAATCGGGAAAATCAGGAATCTTTCCATGTTGCACTATCATATCTCTACCCAAAATGAAAAGATTGAAGGGTTTATCAAACCGCTCAAACGCTCCATCGCGCTTTATGCCAAACTAAGGGAAAGCAATCCGGAGCTCGACACTGTGAACTTTGGCGGGGGGATGGCGGTGCCGTATGAAAAAAGAAAAAAATTAATTTCCGTTAAAAATTTAGTTAGCCAGATGGTCAAGACCGCCAAAAAAGAATCTGACAAACTAGGAGTCAGGCATCCTAATTTAGTTTGCGAGTGGGGAAGTTATTTTACCGCTCCGTCCCAGATTACAATCTTCAAAGTGTTAGAAGAAAAAAATATTTCAAACAAGACCGACACCAAATGGTATTTTATTGACGGGAGCTTCATCGCCAATCTGACCGATACTTGGTCCGTGGTCAGACACAAATGGCATTTTGCTCCGGCAAACCACTTGAATGCCCGTCGTCTGCAAAAAGTTTGGCTGGCTGGTTCTACTTGTGATGCGGATGATCGCTACACCGCTTCGGGGAATTATGTGCTCTTACCCAAAATCACCGAAGATGTTTCTGATTTATACCTTGTGGTTTTTGACACGGGTTCCTATCAATATACTTTAAGCAATAATCATTGCCTGCTTTCAAAACCAGCGCTAGTGGTTTGCCAGAACGGAGAAGTGAAGCTTTCTCGCAGACGGCAAACCCCGGATGAACTCGGTAAACTTTTTGGTTGGACCAATGGAGACCATAAATAGATAGATGACAGATTGTAGTTGTTAGATTTTACCCATTTTTATATATGAAGAAATATTTTTTTATTTTACCCCTCGTTGCCCTATTAGTATTTTTTTATTCTTATTTGCAAAACAAAAAAGAACAGCCGGATGCCAATCTGCGCCATGACGTAGATGTGATTAATGAAATAAATGAAGTCCAAATCGGGGAGCAAATTATAAGAGTTGAGGTTGTTGCGACTCCGGAGACTCGCGCCCTAGGGCTCTCTGGAAGAAATATACTTGGTGAAGACGAAGGAATGCTTTTTGTTTTTGCGACACCCGGCAGAAATTATTTCTGGATGAAAGACATGAATTTTCCGATAGATATGCTTTGGATAGACGAAAATCTAAAAATAATTTATATCAAAGAAAATGCAGAGCCGAAGTCGTACCCGAATACTTTTGGTCCCAATCAAAATTCTAAATATGTTTTAGAAGTCGTGTCTGGTTTTACTGCCAAACACAACATCAAAAAAGGGGATAGTGTTATTTTTACAAACTAAAAAAAACGGAAGCAAGGCTTCCGTTTTTTTTAGTTTGAGCTTTAGTAATATCTAGGAGGCTCATTCACCGGATTATTGTAGGCACTATGCGCACCCGGGAGGTTGCTCGGAGGATTTGGATTAGGGTGATTCATTATCGGTGTTGCACCGTATCCGCCTCGGGCGTCTGTGATATGTACTCTCTGTCCACTTCTTTCATATAGATGTTTTGCTGCCAAGAAAATGAGAAGAAGTATAAGGAGAAGTAAAATCCAGCCGATTAATGTATTCGGCAAGAAACTTCCACTGAATAATGCAGTCCCTCCTAGGTTTACGCGGTTTTCGGATATAGTGTTTTTTGCATAAGCAAATACATCTTGTTGAGTGTCGTCATCTACCGTAGTGTAAACTAAACTCGCCGCAGTAACTATGATTTTTCCTGTTTCAGCATCGTTGTTTACCATAGCGTCTATACTAAAGCTACCTTCTTGCTCCGGAGTCAGACTCCCGATGTCCACCACGATGGCGTGATTTACTTCAGAGAAGTATCCGCGGGTAGTGCTCATGAAGCTCAACTCTCTTGGAAGCATTACTTGGATTACGACGTCCTTTAAGTTTTCTTCAGTTACGTTTTTATAGCGTACCAAGAAATCAACTCCTTGACCGTGATATAGTGATTCATTGTTGGCTTCAATGCTTAACCAAACTAGTTCAGGACATGGGCATTCTTCTTTTACAACTTCAGTTTGCACAACTACAGTTGAAGCGCCAGCCACAATACCTCTGCCTCCGCCACCACTTGCGGTGCGGAAACTTCGAATGTCTCCATAAGAAGTGCCGTATTGATTAGTCACAACTGCTCGGAAATAATAAGTGGTGTTAGGCGCGAGAGAAAATAGACTAGCAAAGTAGGGATTAGAACCATTTGAACCAATAATTGCGCTTTGAGTGTTTAACCCTAAAGCAAATGAAGTCCCATACTCAAAATAGCCAGTAGTCAGTGCGCTTTGATTGATTATACCTAGTCCATTCAATCGGGCTGAAGTTGCGCCAATGTTTGTTGCGAGTGTCGTTATAGCTTGAGGGGCGCAGAGAGCGCCAGAACATGTTCCCAGAACCACACCTCCGCTATCAGTTCGGAAGCTTCTAATAGATCCGTAGTCTGTGCCGTGGTTATTTCTAGCCACTGCTCGGAAGTAATAAGTTGTATTTGAATCTAGCCCTGAAATACGATCGTCAAATTCGTCTTCGTCGTCCATGTCTTCCCAGTTAGTATCTTCACCGTCACCGTCTTCTACATCATCGCGGTCATCGCTATATTCGAAGCGCACTTTGCCTTCGTCGTTAGAATTATCAAAGTTCCAGTAATCAACTTCTCCATTTAAGGTTGCGGAAGTCTCGGAAATGTTGCTTGCAGCGTCAGTAGAAACTTCTGGCTTGCTACCATCTCCATTATCGTCAGAATTTACGTAAACAGTTACAGAGTCTGATGCAGAGCCAGAATTATTTGAACAAGTTAAGGTAAAGGTAGTGTGGTTGAATAACGCTCCGGTGTTTTCACTACCGCTTAGGTTTTTTGAGCCAAACCAGTTATTGGTTCCTCCAGAAGCAACACAAGAAGTTGCATTGCTAGAAGTCCAAGATAAAGTAGTAGAACTGCCAGAAAAAATGTTGGTCGGGTTTGCGGACAGATCTACAGTTGGATATTGTGGTGGAGGCGGAGGAGGAGGTGGAGCTTGAGTTACATAAACAGTTACTGAATCCGATGCGGATAGTGAGCCGTTATAACAAGTAATATAGAAAACAACCGTGTGGGTCAGATTAGTAGCGTAGAAGTAACCACTGGTAGGTTTTGGTCCTGCCCAGCCGCTTGTACCACCGGAAGCAGAACAAGAGGTTGCATTGGTGCTAGTCCAAGTAATGGAAGAGGAACCCCCATAAGAGACGTTGCTTGGGTTAGCAGTTAAGTTAACAGTTGGATATTGTGGCGGTGGAGGTGGTGGAGGCGGGGGAGCTTGAGTCACATAAATTGTCACCGAGTCAGAAGCCGAGCCGGAACTATTCGAGCAGGTTATGGAATAAGAAGTAGTGTTTTGCAAATTACCGGTATAAAAAGTTCCTGAAAGAGGTTTTGGACCTGCCCAGCCATTGGTGCCCCCGGAAGCATTACAAGAAGTGGCGTTGTTGGAATACCAATTCAAACTCGTTGAGCCGTTGTATTGTAAATTTGTTTGATTAGCTGACAAATTTACTGTAGGGTTTTGGATTGGTTGCTGTCCTACATAAACAGTTGCTGAATCAGATGCGGAACCGCCATTACCAGTGCAAGTAATATTAAAAGTTACAGTGTTAGTTAAGTTGTTGGCGTAAAAAGTTCCACTAGTTGGTTTTGAACCAGGCCAGCCAGTTACTCCTCCGGAAGCATAGCAAGAATTTGCATTGCTTGAATTCCAAGAGATGGTAGAAGATCCGCCGTATTGAATGTTTGAAGGATTTGCAGTTAGGTTAACTGTTGGGTCTGGATATTCTATGACTTGGTCATCTACATATACAGTTACAGAATCAGAAGCCGAGCCGGAGCTGTTTGAACAAGTGATAGAAAAAGTTGTGTCGTAAGTCAGACTCCCGGTATAAAAATTTCCGGAAAGTGGTTTTGGTCCTGACCAACCGTTTACGCCACCAGTTGCGTTACAGCTGGTTGCATTACCTGAAGTCCAAGACAGCGTAGAGGCGCCACCGTAAGGGACGTTAGAAGGATTCGCGGAGAGGTTTACTGTTGGAAGTTGTTGAGGAGGATTTCCAGTAGTAAAAGAAACCCAGTTGCCGTTTGTGATTCCAATTACATTGCTTGATACCACTCGGAATTGGTAAGTAGTGTTTGGAGAAAGCCCCGAAAGGGTATAAGGAAGAACGTTTACATTATTTGTTCCACTTCCTATGTTAACCACACCGAAAGGACCTCCGTTTGGAGTTTCATACCAAGCAAAAGAGCTTGAGCCGTTTGGGTTTACCACTCCATTTAAGCTAGCAGAGCTTTGCGTTATATTGCTCGCGTATGCAGAAACGATAACAGGAGCCCCAACAGCTTGCACTTGTCCCGCAAAGGCTAAAAATCCTAAAACTATTGATAATCCTATTAATTTTTTCATGAAATTTTTCATAATTTTCGGCTTGTTCGGCCTGTTAACAATATTTGTAATAATAATAGAAAAGATCTCGCTTTGGGCATAGTAGCATATGGCTAGATAAAAGTCAATAGCTATTGACAAGTAAGCATTAAAATGCTACACTCCTTGGTATATTTTGGTCTTTGAAAAAAGTTTTTTGGAGAAGATGTTGTCCCGGTGGGTGTTAGATATTTAATCCCTAGTGGGACAATAATTTTCTCTGAATTTAATTTAAACAAAAAACAAAAAAATTTAGTTTATGAAAAACGTTATCTTTCTCTTCCTGCTCGCCTTTGGGCTGAGCAACACTCTTGCTGCACAAAGTAGCGATGAGAGTATTCGTTGGGTTGAAACTCAAGAAGGTACTGTTTATAGTCTTGATCAACTGATGCCAACTGACACGTTCCGGATTGTCACGAGTTTTCGCGATACATCCAGAAATACTGTGACTGACTGGCAACCGATTACTGTGAACAATGTGATGAATGCAGAATTGGCAAAATTCAATTTCCAGTACCTGCAAAGGAGTTCACCGGACGTTGTTACTCTCGATCAGGTAATTATCCTGTCATCTTCATCCGTACAGTTTGTAGTGAGTTATTCAGGGCCGTCGGAAGGCAGATGGATTCGGGTGAATTTTGGCACAGTTGAGTTCGGAGTTAACGAGTTTAACACCATCTCATATTGGGTTGAAAGCACTAGTGGTACTTTTACCATTGACCAATTCACTGATCTCATTCCTGGACGTACTTACTTTGCAAAGGCCTTCGAGCATTGGCCACAGATTGTAGATAGTGAAGTAAAAACTTTCACTATGACTTTTGTGGATCCTTGCGCTAGTTTTTCGGTTGGAATTGATTGCTCTGACTTAAGTTTATGTGAAGGTAGTAGTCTCACTCTTAATGCGGTGACGCATGGAGGTGGGAATTGCGATCCCTTAGATTTCAAGTGGAGTGATGGTCAGACCGGATCAATGATTACTGTCATGTCTGGTGGTACCTACACTGTAACCGTAACAGATGAGAATGATTGTAAAGCAACCGAATCGGTTGTCGTTACTATGGATCCGAAACCTTTTGCCTTCATTTGGTCTTCAATAGGGCTTGGTCTCAAAGGAGATAAAGTAATCTTGATGGCTCAGGACAACGGGATGGGGTATTGGTTATTTGACTGGAGTACGGGTGAAATGACATCGACAATTATCGTCGATGAAGTAAAAACATACCGTGTTACTGTCACTGATTCTCGTACTGGATGTTCTGCGGAAACTTCTTACAGTGTCCCAGAAATTCCAAAGTGCGAAGAAGTCAAGGATACATGTTCTGGAGGCGGAGGCATTAATGTGGATTTTGACCTTGATGGATCTATTCACATTCCATGCGGGGAAGGGCCATGGCCGACCCTTTCTGTGCCATACGTTCCGGACTGGAATTATCTGTGGTACATGGAAGGTGTATTTTACACAACTCCTAGCATAGTAGTGAAAAAGTCAGGAACATATTATCTTACTATCACCGTGAACGGGCAATCATACGCTTTTCAGCATTACGTTCAGTTGATTGTTGGTACATCTCCTCTGATCAGTACTAGTCCGGACACAGTGTATTCATGTCCTGGCGAGTCTGTCCCACTATACATTAACGCCCCAGGTCATGAAAATGAACAACTCATTAATTGGTTTCCTTACTATCAAATGAGTTGTCAAAATTGTCGCACTACCATTGTGGCACCGTTTCATGATCAAGAGTATACGTCAACTCTCCAGATAGGAGATTGCGTGTATGAAAGAAAGTTTTGGGTGTTGATGAAGTCGAGTTGGGATTGTAATGGCGTGACTGATACAAATTATGCTACCACCGAGAACATTGTTGTTTTTCCCAACCCTGTTTTAAGAGAGGGTTCGGTGGAGATCACAGGTCTACCTCTAGGAGATTACCACGTTGATTTTTCTAATTCGTTGGGTCAATCAACGAAAACTGTTCATTCTACTGGTGATAATGTCCAACTTTCGATTGAGGAATTGGACATTCCCTCTGGGGTGTACACCGTTCGCCTCAAGGAGGTGGGCGGAAAAATTTATGCAAAGCGGCTTACAATTTTGTAGCCGCTGAGAGACAGCAAAACGGATTTAATTCGTAATGCTAGGGCCTGGCACGATGTGTCAGGCTTTTTTTATATTTTACATAATAGAAAAACCCCCGCTTTCGCGAGGGTCTCTCATTTTTTTTACAGGTGTCTATAAGCCGAATTCTGTTTGGGAACTTGCGCTCCCTTGATAGTTATTTATCTAGGCCCGAGATTACTCACGGGCTCAAGCGATTCTCCCAGCCCCACTTTCAATACTTAATTTCAAGTTTATATAAAAGTAAGTTGTTTGTTTTACACCGAAGCTACCAAACAACGTTAAGTTTTGAAAGTGGAGCTGGACACGATCTTGCACAAAGGTAAGGATTTAGCCCCGACGCCCTTGTGGGGTCGGGATCCCGATTGTAACATCGGGACCGTTTCAGCCGGACTTAACCGGGTCGTTTCTGTTCGCACCTATATATTACTATATGTGGGTGTTACCCACTACCGTGCTCCATAACCAAAGTTATGGCTGTGTTCGGACTTTCCTCACCCCGCAAAACGGGGCGCAACTATCCAACACCTGTATTCACAATATACAATACTTGCTTTATTTTTTCAAGTATGCTATACTCGACTCGTGAGTGTGAGGTTATTCTCACATTAATCGAACAATGTATGTGCCGCAAAAGCCCCCGCAAGGGGGTTTTTGCTTTCCCCGTAGTGAATTTTGGTAATGCGCAAAGCGCGTTTAGAAAACATTACCAAAATCTACTACGGGGTTTTTACAGTTTTTCCTAGCCCCTAGAACCTAGTCCCTAATTCGTGCTAAAATACTTTTATGCATCCGGGACTAGTGTCATGGAGAAAGCTCGTTGTTTACGCTTACAACGTTTTTTCTATTCCATTACTTATCAGAACTTTGTTTGCTCCATGGGAGCGGGATCGAGCCCTAGACGCGCATTTTGATTTTTTGGAAAAAGTCGTCTTTGCAATTTTTTCCCGTTTCTTAGGTTTTATTTCCCGAATCCTCTGCATAATTTTCGGGCTTGCGCTGACTCTACTCGCAATTCTTACTTTCCCGATTTTTTTCTTTATTCCCGTAAAAATCAAAAATGCTTTTTGGGAAAACTTGCCTTCCTATGGCGCCTTTCTCTCTTATGGAAATACATTTGTTCTAAACAAGCACAGTCGGGATGTTTATCGTCCGGCATCTTTAAATATTTTCGGCAAAGACAAAGCCCTCCGTATGATAGAGAGAGGACTTGCTAAAGACACCAATCACAACATTCTATTAGTGGGGGAGACAGGTGTCGGCAAATCCATCTTGATTGCGCATTTGGGTCGCCTCGGACAGTCTGGACTTTCTTTCTCCGGTATTCGTCAGCATCGGGTGGTGGAGCTCAATGTGGAGAATATGAGTTTAGAAGATTTTGAGAGCGCCATGCAGGAAGCGGAGTCTGCCGGCAATGTGGTAGTGGTGATTGAAAATATTCATTCCTATGAAAATTTATATGAAAGGCTAGAGCATTATCTAGGAACACCTGAATTAGGCATTATCGTGACGACGGACTTTTCAAATTACGACCAAGTGCTCAAAGCTCATCCGGAATTTTTATCCAAATTTGAAAAAGTGGATGTAGAGCCCACGAGCGTAGAAGACACTCTGGCTATTTTGAAAAATAGCGCCATGCTCGGAAAAATGAGAATTAAAAAAGAAGCCCTAGAAGAAATTGTTCGCCTATCGGACAGAATGATTCATAATCAGCCACAACCACTCAAGTCCTTGCTTATTTTAGAGGAGCTAAAGTCTTTGCATAAAAATATTACTATTGATGATGTTCGTCAAATAGTTTCAGACAAAACAAATATGCCGATAGGCGCAATTGGCGCAGATGAGCGACAAGTCTTAGTAGAACTCGAGCGTCACATGCGAGAAAGAATCATCGGTCAAGATGAAGCCGTCAAAGACGTGACCGAAGCCTTGAAGCGTCTGCGCACCGGCATTACCGACCCCGGGAAGCCTGCGGGTAGTTTTCTCTTTTTGGGGCCGACCGGAGTAGGCAAGACTTACACCGCGAAAATTTTAGCCGAGAGCTATTTCGGCAGGCGGGACGCCATGATTCGTTTTGATATGAGCGAATTTTCACTTGCCGAGACTATTCCACTTTTCTCTGATCGGTTAGCATCAGTGATAGAAGAAGCCCCGCTCTCGCTCGTATTTTTTGATGAGCTGGAAAAAGCAAATCGCGCCATTCACCATTTGCTTCTCCAAGTCCTCGACGAAGGCAAGCTCACTCGAGGTAGCGGGCGAGTAGCGTATTTCCGGGATGCGATAATCATCGCCACGTCAAATGCCGGGAGCGCGCAAATTATTGCAAATCCGATTATTGATAAAAAAATATTTATTGATGACCTTATCCGCGCGGGGTCATTTGCGCCGGAATTCTTGAACCGCTTTAGTGGTATTGTCCTTTTCAAGCCTCTAACTCAGGCGGAAGTAAGGAGGGTGACAATCTTGATGCTTGAGGATTTTGCCGAGCGACTTTTTGCCGACAAGCAAATAAAATTGGAGATTACTGATGCGCTCATTGATAAAGTTTCCTCTGCGGGCTTTGACCCGGAGTTTGGCGCCCGCCCTATTGCTCGCGCGCTGGAGAGCATCGTAGAGAACAAAGTTGCCGAATATATCCTAGGCGGAGGCAAGGGAGGAGTGCTAAAAATAATGTAATTTTAGCTATATTTAGATTGCTTCCAAAAATTCTTCGGTCTTGGTTTTGGTAGCGATTAATTCTTGGTGAATCGGCAGATAAATATTGAAAGTGGTTTTGCCATCCTTGTCTCCATAAAAAGAAATTTTGCCTTTATGTTCGGAAATTATTTTTCTCGCGATGTAGAGTCCGAGACCGGAGCCGTTTGGTTTTAATTTCAAAGCATTTTCTCCGCGGAAAAATTTTGAAAAGATTCTTTCTTGGTCGTCCTCGGTTATTCCGATACCTTGGTTTATGATTTGAATCAAAATATTATTGTCCTCTTTATGCATAGCTACTTCTATGGTTGTGTTTTTGTCGCCGTATTGGATGGCGTTTTCAATAATATTCCCAAATACAGTGGCAAGGCGATTTGGGTCCGCCACAATTTTAAAATGTTCCGCTACCTTGTTTTCAAATTGAATGCCTATGTTTTTCATCTTTGCTTCCATAGAAAACTCGTTTATTATTTTTCCAAGCAGAGTATCTATCTCCACTTCTTGGAATTCATAATATAAGTCGCTTTCTTCTATTTGGGTGACACTCATCAGGTCGTTCACAATGCCTATCATTTCCAAGTTTCTATCTTGGCAGATGCGGACAATTTGCTTTTGCTCTTCGTTCAGCGCTCCGGCGGATTCTTTGAGAAGTAAATCCAAGCCCCAGCCCACTCCCGAGGAAGGAGTGCGGAGCTGATGCGAAGCCACAGTTATAAATTTGGATTTCATTTTAGAAAGCTCTTGGTCGCGAAAGCGGACACTTTTCATCCGAGACACTAAGCCGTTGAAAAGGCCTATCAAGTTGCCAAATTCATCCCTGCGCGCGGTTTTGATATTTACGTCTAGATTTCCTTTTACCAACTCTCTAATACTTCCTCCGATTTGCCTTATCGGCTTGGCGATATCGGAAGATATGCTGACAGATAAAAATACGCAGGGTATCGCTATAAACAACACCAAGAAAATGAGATTACCTGTTAATTTTTGCACGATTTCGTCGGTGCTAATCATGTAAAACAAGTCAGAAAAGGTGTATATCACGAGTAGCAAGTTTACTATGACTATAAATAAGCTAAGCAAGGCAAAAGCCCAAAAAAGCCTGCCGAATATAGGTTTTTTCACTTTGGAAGTGGGTATCAGACTTTCTTCTTTAGCTGTGGGTAAGTTTTGCATTGTTCTTTCCATATGCCCTTGTTATAATAGTAGCATTATACATGATTATTTAATATGTATAAACAAAAGTCGAAATACATAATAAAATTATTATTAGCTAATTATTATTTTCTATGGAATTTATAGGTATAACAGCGCTTATTGATGCAGGTATCTCTTTGGTCGCTTGGATTTTTCTTTATATGCGAAAATCCAATATGACGGGAGTATCCGATAAAGCAAACGCTTTATCTTCGTATCTACTCGCGACGTTCGCATTTTTGGTTTTAATTGGGCTTTCTATTTTGCAATTTCAAGGCCAGGGTCAAGCAGTGATGCTTATGATCTCTGACCTTATGCTTTGGGTATCGCTTGTTTTGTTTATCAAGCTTATGCATGTCGGAGGAGACAAGAAAAATCAAGGTGTGCTGATTAGTATTTTCTTGGTTTTTGCCCTCTGCCGAACACTTTTTCAGTTGGCAGGCATCCTAGGTATGGACTTGAGCAGTCTCGGCTCGTCTCTTACTTATGTGCTCTCTCAGCTAGATGCGTGGCTCATGTATGCAGTCTGGGTACCGAGCGCTATCGCTTTGATTGCGCTTTCCCTTCGCTCAGAGAGCGCCGTGGTGCGTTCTAGGTCCCTCATGTTTGCGATTGGAATTCTTCTTATTACCTTCACTTGGGCATACCGCCTCTTGGGCGGAGCCGATGCTCCGAGAGAGCTTGCCTTTGTTTTGGTTTCGGGAGTTTCTATCATAGGCTTTGTGCTTCTTCTCACGGGTGTGCTACACCGTGGTGAAAATGCTCCGGCTATGGCTACACCATCTCCTTCTCCTATGGGTGGAGCGCCTATGGGGCAGATGTAGTTTGTTTTGTTAAATTTTATAAAAAAAATCCCCCGTGCGGGGGATTTTTTTTATTTAGACTTCCTCTTGGTAGCTTTCGCTAGAAGCATGGCGCGTTTTACCGCCAAGCGTTTCTTGGTCTTGTGCGAGCGACGTGATTTTTTCTTTGGACTAAGTGTGGTTCCTCGTTTTGCCATAGTTGTATTATAGCACACATTTATTTGCAATATCCAAAAAATAAGCTAAAATAGCTTTACTGTGAGTCATTGGGGCCGTTAGCTCATCTGGTAAATAGGAAGTCAGACACCTCATTTGCGCAAATGAAGCTATATGGGTAATGTTGTGTTTAGTTTTGGGCCGTTAGCTCATCTGGTAGAGCACCTCATTTGCAATGAGGGGGTGGCAGGTTCGAGTCCTGTACGGTCCACAAAAAGTAAAATCTATATTAATTTTACTTTTTGTGGACGTAAGCAAGCAAAATGTTTTGCTTGCGTCAGGACGAGAAAGACTTTTCCGTGCGAGTAATGCGAGATGGAAAAGTACCCGCGACCGTAGGTCGAGAGTCCTGCAGAATACGTGTGTTCTTTTTATTTTTATACATTCGGGAGTAGCGGTCCCAGTACCAAACTTCAGCTCCGGAGTAGCTCAATGGTAGAGCGTCTCCCTGTTAAGGAGAGTGTTGTAGGTTCGAGTCCTACCTCCGGAGCTGAGAGTTGGTGCGGGATATATATGTCGCGATCGCCTGTTAAGCGATTGGTCGTGGATTCCGCAAGGACTGATTCCGCAAGGACTGTCCTTGCGGAATCCAGTCGTATATCTCAAAAATCGAGTCTGGCGAAAGACGGCTTGATGTTGCAGAAATGAAAAAATTTGCCTCAATTTATAAAAAAGATACTAACTATTTTCTAAAATGAAAACAAGATACTGCATTGAGTGTAACCTAAATAAAGCGACTCAGAGAAATTTTTGCGACTCCTGTCTCAACGAGACAAAGATATGTCGCAGGTGTCAAAAACAAAAGAGTATTTTTGAATTTGAAAAAAATCAAAAAACTATCCGAGGTAAAGTCTCAAGAAGGGGCGAGTGTAGAGATTGTCGTAGTTGGAAAAAACCTATGTCTGCAAAAGATAGAGAAAAGTTCGAAAAAATATATC
>Ga0209542_10000456_pt1 | contig 98205 bp, 88 predicted proteins | sample RifCSPhighO2_01_FD_184028 | JGI IMG/M metagenome (GOLD analysis project Ga0209542, IMG submission 184028) | Soil microbial communities from Rifle, Colorado - Rifle CSP2_plank highO2_0.1 (SPAdes) (version 2) | ecosystem: Environmental > Terrestrial > Deep subsurface > Rock core/Sediment ...
CAGAACTCGGAAGATGTTTTGATCGACCGTTTACTTGGAAATAAAAAGACTGGTTTTTATGTTGATGTAGGTGCGTATGACCCATCACGCCTTAGCAATACAAAAAGATTTTACAAAAATGGTTGGACCGGAATAAATATAGAGCCCGATCCTCGAAAAATTGAGAAATTTTATAAACTACGTGCTAGAGATTTAAACTTAAACGTTGGAGTAGCCAACAAGAACGGCAGGCTTGACTATTTTGAATTTGAACCAGATACACTTTCAACTTTTTCAAAACAGGCGGGGGAAAGTTATAAACGACAAGGTTTTAAGCTAACAGGAATCTCCAAAATACCTGTATTGAAGTTAAGTGGCATTTTTGAGAAATACAGCAAAGGTAAACACGTAGATTTTATGAGTGTTGACGTAGAAGGATATGACTTGGAAGTCTTGAAAAGTAATAATTGGAAAAAGTTTAAGCCTAAACTACTTTGCGTTGAAGCTGATGAGAAAGCTGAAAAAAATATTGACAAATTCTTAGCGAAGATCGGATATGAAAAGATCTGCAGGAATCATAACAATTTAATTTTTCTGAGAAAAAATTAGAATAATTTAATTTTTTTACTTAAAAAGTAATAACTGTCTTCTTCAAGGCTTCTGTAAAAACAGTATCCCAATCAAATTTAGCAGCAAATCTATCTGCATTCTTCTCGTAATCTTTTAGTGTTTTTTCGTTTCTTAGCAGTTTTATGGTTTTTTTTGCGAAGTCTTCTCTATCATACTTTGCGATCACAGCACACTTTTGTCTAGCAAGTTCAATGGATATTGGAGGAACATCAGTTAAAACTATTGGGAGCCTTGCAGAAAGATAGTTTTTAAGTTTCGCAGGATCTGCATGGTAAGTAAAGGAGCTGGGGTCAGGCTTGTACATTGCCACTCCTATCATGCTTTCTGCCAGAATGTTCTCTGCCAAGCGGTGATCGACTATGTACCCACGAAAATCAACATACTTCTCAATTTTAAGCTTTTTGGCTTTTTCTTTTAAAAGCTCTTCGTGTGGGCCTGTGCCAAGTATTACCAGTCTTGCTTTGGGAAACTTCTCAACCACCCGAGGAAGGCCTTCTAATACAACATCAAGCCCCTGTTTTTCTAAAATATGGCCCAAAAAGACGAGCTGGTGTCTATTTTTTTCACCGAAGGTTCGCTTTGGAATCCTTTTGTGCCACATTCCTAAGGGAACAACTATCTGCTTTGTCCAACGTTTTTGCTTGCTTGTTGTTCTTAGCCTTGCTTCTTGTATGGCAGGGGACACGTTCCAAACGATGCTACATTCTTTCAAGCAGGATTCATCAAAGTAGTGATAGAGATAGTTCATTACGTGGTTTTGGAAGCGATTTTCCATGTAGTCTATCGTATACAAAACAACCTTTTTCACCTTACCCCACTTTTTAAGCAGTAAGCCAAGGTACGCTGTAAAGTTATCGGATCCTATATACAAATCAACTTTTTCTTTTTGTGTCCCCACCCAAAGAAGTGTATAAAGAGCGTCTTTTATATAGAAAAAGACTTCAGCCAACTTCCAGTTGATCGCTTTGTGCTCTTTGACCAGGTTTCCTGTCTTGTATAAACGATAGAATGATTTCCTGTCTTCTCGATAAGGAAAAGGGTGTCCAATAAAAAGAAGTCTCTTTGTTTTCTTTTTCAGAAATTCCTCTAAGTCAAGAGCTGGGCCAGAAGCAAATATATGGGAAACGACACAAACGTTTAATTTAGAAAGTTTTTGGAGCAATTTTTCGTTCATGGTCGCAGAACGTTCCGTTCATAATATTCTATTGCTGCAGCCAGACTTTCTTCTAGCGGAATTTGAGATTCAAAACCAAATCGCTCTTTTGCTCGTGACACGTCAAGTTTCCTTCTTGGCTGGCCGTTGGGTTTTTCGGTATCCCACCTGATGGTTCCAGTATAGTGCATCATTTGCATCATTGTTTCTGCTAATTCGGCTATTGAGACTTCTCTGGATGAGCCCAAGTTAACAGGATCTTGCCCATCGTATCTTTCGGCGGCCAAAACTAAGCCGCGTGCGGCGTCCCTCACATCCAAAAATTCTCTGGTTGGTGATCCATCTCCCCATAAAACCACATTTGGCAAGTGTTTGGTCCGTGCTTCAGCAAATTTTTTGATCAAATCGGGAAGTACATGCGCACCTAGGCCAAAGTGTTCTCCTGGGCCAATAAGATTGGTGGGGAGTAAATAGATTCCGTTGAAATCATATTCATCCCTTGCAGCCCAAAGATGAACTAAAAGTGCTCTTTTGGCTTCACCATAGGGTGCATTGGTCGGCTCCGGGTATCCTTCAAACAAATCATCCTCGACAAAAGGAATTCTTGGTGGCACTCGGGGGTAGGCGCACACGGTTCCAACAGCGACGAGTTTGTTAACGCCAGCTAGGCGAGATGCCTCCACTGTATTTGTCCCAATCCGCACGTTATCGGTAAACAAGGTGCATGGGAACTCTCTGTTTTTGCCTATTCCTCCAACGTTTGCGGCCAGGTGAATCACCATCTCTGCTCCCTCGACCGCTCGCCTGGCCATCTCGGGATCTCGGAGATCAAATTCTGCACTTCTTGGAACAAATATTCTTTCGGGAGGAACCCCACATCTTTGAAGTTCGGCCACAACCTGCCGACCCAAAAACCCAGACCCACCGGTTACTACTATTCTCTCTTTCTCGGCTAGTGCTATCATTTGTTGTTTTTTTTCAAAAAAGACCCGTAAATAAACCCGGTAATGGCGCCTGTTGCTTCGAGAATTCGCACAAAAATCATTCCGATTGCAAGTATAGAACGAGAAAGTAGCTTTTGCCACTTTCTCAGGAATACTGATCTGAAAAGTAGATTACCTGAGGTAAAAAATGCGGACTCTGGAAAAATGCGATAAAATATGCAAAGCATTTTGATTGGGATATTCTGTTCCGCAAGAATTTAGGGAGGTCCTGTTAAAATAAACTCACTTAAATAAGTTAATTTACTTTAGTGAAGCTAAAGGGAACGGGCCTATTTAAGTGAAAATTACTAGTACAATGAAGAAAGTAGCTATAACCGGAGCAAGTGGATTTATAGGCAGGGAAGTTGTAAAACAACTTGAAAATACAAAGGGTGTGGTAACCAGTGTTTTAGATAGAAACACACATAGTCTTGAAGATTCTGAATCTTTAAAAAGTTTTGTTGAAGATAAAGATGTAATTATTCACCTTGCCGGAGTTAACAGGGGAACGAACTCCGAGTTACTTCAAGTTAACACTTTGGGTATGCTTTCATTGTTGGATGCAGTTTTAAAATACTCCCCTACTGCGCGGGTTGTTTTTGCGTCCACATTTCAGGTATATCTTCACCAAAGCTTGTATGGGCTATCGAAAAAGTTTGCAGAGGAGCTCATGCAGCAATATGGTTTAAATCACAGAATCTCTGGCACAGTTTTAAGGCTATCTAACGTTTATGGCCTTGGTGGAAAGCCATTTTACAACTCAGTAGTTACTACCTTTGCACATCAAATTAAACAAGGGGAAAGTTTGAATATAAAAGGTGATGGTTCGGCAGAACGTGATTATGTGTATGTCGATGATGTGGCAGATGCGTTTGTAAAAGCAGCGCTTTACGATCAAAAAAACCAAACGGAAGTTGTTGATATTTGTTCGGGAGAATCGACCTCTTTAAACCAGGTTTTAGATATAATACGAAATGTATGTGATAAAAAGTTTGAAGTGATATATAATGACGCTGTCCAGGATAAACCTTGGCCGACAAAGGATAAAAACTTTAAAAAGGCAAAAGAGCTTTTTGGGTGGGAACCCAAAACTTCTTTGAAGGATGGGCTTTTTAGAGTAGTGGCTGAGCAATAATCGGAAAATGGAAAAAAACTCTTCAACAAATCACATAAAAGGCGTAAAAGTTAAGGATTTAGATGTCAAAAGAGACGACCGCGGATGGTTTGCGGAGATACTTCGAGGCGACGAAATTGACGACCCTAAGTTTGGCCAGATGTATGTTACTACTGCTACAGTAGGACAAACAAAAGGCAAACATTATCATAACAGAAAGCTTGAGTGGTTCTGTGTTATTGCCGGAAAGGGTCTTTTGACTTTAGTTGAAAACGAGACAGGAAAACGGGAGGAGATTGAAATGGGAGAAAACAACATGGTGACTGTGGAAATTCCTCCTGGGGTTTGGCATGCGATTGCGAATACGGGAGACACTGATATGTTTTTGATCGCTCATATTAGCGAGCCGTATAATCCGGAAGATCCTGATACTATAGCCAGAGAATTATGATCGCTGATAGTTACGAACAATACAAAAACGACATAAAAGGTAAGGTTATCCTTGTTACCGGTGGAACTGGGTCTTTTGGCAATGCCGTTATTTCCGGTTTGTTAAAATTTGAACCCCAAAGAATAATAATCTTCTCCAGAGACGAAAAAAAGCAACACGACATGCGAAACGAGTACAACTCTCCCCTTTTGAAATTTATTATTGGCGATGTTCGAGAAAAAGAAAGTTTGGAGAAGATTATGGATGGGGTTGATTACGTATTTCATGCAGCCGCTTTAAAACAGGTTCCATCTTGTGAGTTTTTTCCTCTTGAGGCAATAAAAACTAATATCTTAGGCGCACATAATGTTATCTCAACGGCCATTAGATACAAGGTTGAGCGTTTGGTTATACTCTCGACAGATAAAGCTGTTTATCCAATCAACGCTATGGGGCTGACGAAGGCTTTGATGGAGAAAGTGATGATTGCCGATGCTCGCAAAGTTAGTGAAGACAACAATACCCGTACTACCCTTTGCGGAACAAGGTACGGGAACGTGCTGTATACCCGGGGATCAGTTATCCCGCTTTTTGTTGAACTTATAAAGCGCGGTGAGGTTTTAACTGTTACAAATCCAGATATGACTCGTTTTCTCCTACCGCTTTCTGAATCAGTAGATCTGGTTTTACATGCCATGACGAATGGAAAAAACGGAGATATGTATGTAAGAAAGGCGCCTGCGACAACTATTGAAACATTGGCTCAGGCTGTGTGTGAGGTATTCAAATACAAAAAGGGCTATAGGGTTGTTGGGATACGCGCCGGGGAAAAGATGCATGAGGTGTTGGTTTCTCAGGAAGAAATGATTAGGGCCCAAGACGATGGGGATTACTTCAGGATACCTCCGGAGAGCCAGGGGTTGGATTATCAAAAGTACTACGAAGTAGGTAAAAAAGGCGACGTTGAAAAAGTTGAGCCTTTTACCTCGGAGAACACAAAGAGGCTTGATTTAGGCCAAACGGTAAAACTCCTGTTATCTCTTCCGGAAATTAAGGAAGAGCTTGCTCTCTTCCGTTCTTCTTAAAAACCGCTGAGAATTACTTCCCCAGGTTTGATTTAGATTCAAAAAACTTGACTTTTTACGTAACTTATAGTATAATGCGTTGTTTGGTAATTGTGCCAAGCATCAGTTCCCTTAAAGGAGATCGGCGATGCCGACTATTATTGATCGGGAAAACGAGTGGAGCAACTCCGTAGCGGCCACAGCGTTGCTGCTTAGTGACTCCACACCCAAGGAGATGGACGCGGTCTACCTCCCCGGGCTTTCCAAAGGTATGATCGACTCCGGCAACCTGTTTAGGCAGGTCGCGGTGGTCTATCATGACCGCTTCAATACCGAGCGGTGGGTTGCGTTCAACGGCTCCAACGGCGAAGGCATGGGTGACCAGAACAAGCCTGGCGCTGCCTGGCCTGGGAAGGACTGGTACATTAGCCAGCTCCAGTTGGAGGACATCCCAGAATTCAGGCTGGTTCCAACTGGGCCTGGTCTCCACACCCGCGGGGAGATGGACGCGCTCGTTGCTCTCGCCAAGGAACGGGGGTGGAAGAAGGTCGTACTCGTCACCGTCCCCTACCATTTTGTGCAAGTCTTCAAGTGCCTTGTCCAGGCGATGAAGGCTCAGGAGTACTGGTTCGCTGTATACGCAAGCTCTACCGAGACCGATTGGGAGTGGGAAATGGTTGGTTCCCAGGGCCTTGAGGCGAACACCACCCCTTTCAGAGAGGCTGGCAAGTACGCACCTAAGGTGTGGGACTACGAGCGGAAGGGTTACTCTGCCGGTTTTCCGGAGCTCTTCGTCTACCTTGCAAACCGCGAGCGGTTCGCGCTCGGCGAGCTCACCGCCTTCCCCTCCTAAACACGGCTCTGCTTTGAGCCAGCGCCAGGGATTTTTGAAGGTCACATCGACCAACAAACTCAAAAATCCCTGGCAGCTTACAACTTCTTATCTCCCTTTATTTCCTATAATAATTGCTTCACTAAGATCTTTTTCTACACCAACCCCCACATCAGTTTGTTTACTAGTAGACAAACATATCACGATCGTACAATGTTTGTCTGAGGATTTTTAGTTCTTGAAAACTCATAACAAATTATGTATTATTCGGCTTGTGGTGGAGACCCCCAACCGACTTAACCCAGATTCGCAGTTTAACCCCTATCCCCGAGAACTATTAACTCCTGATCAAGTCGGGAAATATGAAAGCTGGCAGCGGATGTATGGCCTGTGTGATACGCCTCCTCCTGAAGGGACCGAAATTGGGGCAGTTGTAATGCCAACTGGTGACTTGGATGATCGAGTGGGCCCTTCTTTAGCTCTTTTTATACATCTTGCAAAAACCCAATCTGAAATGCCTCATCTTGTTATAACCGGAAAGTGGAGTAATGCTAATGTCGATGGTGGTGGAGTATCTGCAGAAAAAGCAGTTGAGATGATGCGCGCTAAAATTTTGGAAGATGATAGTCTCGATGAAGACTTCAAGCGTCGTTTGACAGATAGACTTATTGCCGAAAATGAGGCAGGAAATACTGCTGAGCAAGGCAGGTTTCTTCATAAATTAATGGAGGATGGGAAAATTAAAGGACCCCTGCTTGCTGATGTTTCTCCCTACCATGTGCCTCGCTTTATCGCTACAGTTGTTAAGCAGTTTGATAATATAGACCAGGACCCTACTCGTAGACCTCTTATTTATGCTGCTCCTATAGAATTCCTGTCGTGGCATGACAAACCACCTCTTGACTGGAATGGAGCTCGAGCAGATGAACCTCGATGGAAACTCGCGTTGGATGAAGCCGGGAAGATGGCTAGATATACCAAAGACGTTGCATCAGAACAGGAAATGGTAGACTATTCGTGGTGGCTAAGGGCTCAAGGCGTAGAACCACAAAAATGAAAAAGAACTTAAAAATAATGACAGTTATGGGGACAAGGCCTGAGATAATTCGCTTGGCTTGTATTCTTCCTAAGATGGATGAGTATTTTAATCATGTTGTTGTCTTTACCAGTCAGAGTTTTGACAAACAGATGAGTACTGTGTTTTTTCAGGATTTTAAACTTCGGGAGCCGGATTATGTTTTGTCGGTAAAGGCTGATACTTTGGCGGGCCAGGTTGCCAACATTCTTACCCAAACAGAAGAAGTGATGCTTAAGGAAAAACCGGATGGACTGCTTATTTTGGGAGATACGAACAGCGCACTTTGCGCAATTATTGCAAAAAGGTTAAAAATTCCGATATTCCATATGGAAGCAGGGAATAGGTCATTTGACGAGAATGTTCCTGAAGAAATCAACAGAAGAATAATTGATCATATAAGCGACTTTAATCTTCCGTATGGAGAACATAGTAGAAGATACTTAATGAGAGAGGGTGTACATCCAGGAAGTATTTACACAACAGGCTCTCCCCTTGCAGAAGTAATCAATAAATACAAAAAAGATATTGAAGGATCAAATATCCTTAAAGAATTGAAGCTTAAAGAGCGGGAGTATTTTTTAGTTAGTACACACAGAGAGGAGAATGTTGATAATCCGGATAATCTTCGTGAGTTGTTTGAGTCCATAAATGCGATAACAGAAGAATATGGGTTCCCGGCGATTATTACCTTACATCCAAGGACGCGTATAAGACTTGAGAACGCAAAGATTGAACCCGGCCCAAAAGTGGTGTTACACGAGCCGTTCGGGTTTTTAGATTACAATAAATTACAAATGAATGCTCTTTGTGTCCTGTCGGATAGTGGAACAATTCAAGAAGAGAGTACGCTGATGGGTTTTCGCGCCGTTCAGATAAGGGTAAGCAGCGAGCGACCGGAGGCGTTTGATGTTGGTGCAATAGTTCTTACCGGTTTTGATCGGGATGCGATTTCTGCTGCTGTTCACCTTACTGTTAGCGAGGCAGAAAAAGGAGAGGTGCTTCAGGTTCCGGACACATATAAAGATAAAAACGTGTCTACTCGTGTTGCAAAGTTGATAATGGGCTTGGCGAGCATTCGTAAGAATCACAACAAGCAGAGGTATAATTAGAGGTTGACACATGACGATTGAGGGACAAATAACACCCAACCACCTAAATGATAGCCCAGAGGCTTCAAAAGAGAGACCTAGAAGGAGTTTCCGTCTGGTTGTAATAGGAACTAATGATGATAGGCGCAGGGTTATGGGCGCACTTGATCGCTTGCAAGCTCATGGTTCAGTTAGGAGAAATATTGTTGTAGATATGACACCAACCGAATACGACACCCCTGCCAGGTTTTATGGCGATCACGCTTCGGGGCAGCGTTGCCTACCTGTGGCTGTCGTAGTTTTCCCTGCCATGGAGGTGCGCCAGCCCGGTATTCATGGAGGAATGGCTTCAACCTTTGATATTCCCGTTGACACCACAACCGATACCCATGGAAAAACCACTCTTGAACATATTACAGGGCTTTGTTCGGAATATAGTGTACCGTTTGCTAGATTTGAAAGAGGGGATGATACGTCGCCTCAAGCGGTAGAGTCGAAAGTCAGGAGTGTACTTATCTCTACGCCTGAGAGCTGGTCTGCTTAAACCCGAGGCCATACAGGAACCCTAGTCCGGCTCCGGACATTTCCAAAGCTCGTACGAAGAACATGCCGAGTGTCAGAAACGGATGGGTTACGAGTCTTTTCCACTTTTTGATAAACACATTTCGAAAAAGAAGGTTTCCGTGCGAGAGAACAACATCGGGATGCCTTCTAAGGTAGATGCTTGCTCCGGAAGCATAATAGAACTTCTTTTTTGCGGATTTCCAGGGGTTAAAAACTCTTTCGTTGTGGAGAATAAATGACTTTGTGCGAGCCATTTTAACCCCACTTTTTTTCATTCGAAGAGGCAGGTCCCAGTCTTCGGGTCCTGTGATTGTTAAATCATAGCCGTCGAACTTATTAAACAGGTCCTTTCTAAAAAACCTAGCTGCTTCTATTGAATCTTCGCCCACATAAAATTCCCGTTCAAAAACCTTAAACTGAGTCCAAAACCCTTTACCAAAAGATCTTTCGGGGATAATAACTCCACCTACTGTTTTATCCTTCGTCAAATTTACTGCCTCTTTGATAACTTCTGGCTCCAGCTGCATGTCGGCATCAAGAATTAAAACGTACTCCCCTTTTGATTTCTCTACCCCGTAGTTTCTTTGCGCTGACCTTTCGGGGCTTTTTGTATATACATGTTTTGTATATTTTCTTGCAATTTCACACGTTTTATCGGTTGAATAGTTGTCTACCAGTATGATTTCTAAATTTTTGTAGGTTTGACTTTTGAGGCTTTTTAGAAGGTCTTCGATAACGCCCTCTTCGTTACGGGTGGTAATAACGGCAGAAACGAGTGGGTTCTTTGTTTTTTTCACGGCTAGTATGTATCATATGGTATACAACCTGTTTTGGTACTGTCAAATTAGCTTTGCTAATTTGCAAAGTTGAGTGTTGGAGAAGTTGTTTTGAAACAACTTCATAGAGGGTTTAAGTACAACCATGGCTATACAATTATCTTTTGTAATTCCCGCTAAAAACGAGGAAGGGTCTATTGAGACTCTTTACACAGAGATTGTTGATGTTGTTCGTCGTCTAAAAAAGACTTACCAGGTAATCTTTATAGACGATGGGTCAACGGACTCTACATTCCAAGTCATGCGTAGTTTGCACAAAAAAGATCGCAATGTTCATGTTATTAAGTTTCGTGGAAATTTGGGAAAGTCTGCTGCCCTTCAGGTTGGCTTTGATCAGGCTCAAGGAGATGTTGTGTTTACAATGGACGCTGATCTTCAGGATAACCCAAAAGAGATTCCGAATTTTTTGGCAAAGCTTGACGAGGGTTATGATCTTGTTTCGGGTTGGAAAAAAAGAAGACATGATCCTTCGGTTAAGGTAATTCCGTCACGAATACTAAATAACTTTTTAACTCCAAAGTTAACTGGCGTTAGATTGCATGACATAAATTGTGGTTTTAAGGCATATAGGCGCGAAGTGGTGAAAACTTTAAATCTTTATGGCGAGCTGTATCGTTTTATACCTGTTTTCGCCCAAAAGCAGGCTTTTCGGGTAACGGAAATTCCTGTAGATCACCGCGCTCGCCAACATGGTAAGTCGAAGTTTGGATGGGAAAGAAACATAAAGGGATTTTTGGACTTGTTAACCATTGTCTTTTTGACAGGATATAACCGGAGACCTGGACATTTCTTTGGCACCTTTGGTCTTTCGTCATTTTTTGCGGGTTTTGTAATTGGGGTTTATATCACATACTTGAGGCTTACCACAGGAGGAGTGGCAGGTCGACAACCACTTCTTATTTTTGGAATACTCTTGATGATTGTTGGGATACAACTTATATCAACCGGGCTTCTTGCAGAAATGATGCTTGCCACGCGGGGAAAACCCGATTACACTTCTAGCATCGAAACTTTATTGAAGTAATATGTTTTTTCGTACCCCAAGTATTTCTGTTTTTTTCCCTTGTTATAACGATGCGAAAACAATCGGCGGATTGGTAGTTGATGCCTTTAGTACATTGCAAAAAATCACAAAAGATTACGAGGTTATTGTTGTGAATGATGCATCTCCTGACAACAGTGCGGAAGTATTAGAAGAATTAACTAAGAAATACAAAAAACTTAAGGTCGTAACACACAGGAAGAATCGTGGTTACGGGGGTGCACTGAGAAGTGGTTTTACTGCTTCCTCTAAGAGTTTGGTTTTTTATACGGATGGAGACGGTCAGTATGATGTAAAGGAATTGCCTGTACTTCTTTCGTTGATGACTCCAGATGTCAATTTTGTGAACGGCATAAAGATGCGGAGGGGAGACGCCGGGTACCGCGTTTTTTTTGGTAACTTACATAAGTTTTTGAATCGCTGGATTTTCTGGTTGCCGATATATGATGTGGACTGTGACTTTAGACTAATAAGGCGTTCGGTTCTCGGAAAGATAAAACTTGAGAGCAATAGTGGGTCGATTTGTATTGAGCTTGCCAAAAAAGTGGAGAGGGTTGGGGGGGTTTTTAGACAAGTTTCAGTTCATCATTACGATAGAAAATTTGGACAGTCACAGTTCTTTAAGCCCATGAAGATAATTGTTACTTATTGGGATATTTTTCTTTTATGGATACGTCTGATGGTCGTGGACAAATTTAAATAGCATGCAAATATCAGAGTATCAGAATATTTACGAGAACGAGGCTTCCCATTTTTTTTACGTAGGAAACCACTTTGTAATTCTTAACTTAGTAAGAAAATATGCAAACAGTGTTAATCATAATATCCTTGACGCAGGCTGTGGAACTGGGCTTCTAGCAAAGAAGCTCCAGTTGTTTGGCAGTGTTACAGGTGTAGATATTAGTCCTGAGGCCATAAAATACGCAAAGAAAAGGGGTGTCAATGCGCGACTTGCTTCAATTGCTAAACTCCCTTTCAAAAAAGCCACTTTTGATTTAGTAGTTTCTGTAGATGTTCTTTACCATCAGAAGGTAAAGAATGACAGGACAGCTCTTTTGGAGTTCAAGAGAGTGTTGAAGCCTGGTGGAGTATTAATACTAAAAGTTCCTGCTTATAACTGGCTTCGGGGGAGCCATGATATTGTGGTTCACACAAAGCATAGATACACAACTGAGGAACTTGAGCGCTTAGCGGTAATGGTTGGCCTTAAAGTAATAAAGGCAAGCTACTTTGCGAGTTTCCTACTACCATTGGCAATCTTAAAACGTTTATATGAATCAATCGCACCTATTGGAAATACTGAGTCTGATGTCCGCCCTGCTCCGCCTTTTTTAAATTCATTTATGATTACTCTTTATAAGCTCGAGTCCTTTTTGTTGGCCTTTGTAAATCTTCCGTTTGGGTTATCGACGTTTGTAGTTTTACGGAAGACAGGAAAAAGAGGAACTAACCGCGTCTAATAGATACAATATGTCCGTTGCGGAAAGCCACTGGTTTACTGACTTTGTAATCCTCAAAAAGTGCTTCAACGTCTTTTACTGTCCAATGTCGCACATAGAAGAGGTGCTTTTTGCTTCTTTGCATAACCGGAGCAAGAATAAAAACTCCTTTTGGTTTAAGTGACTTTTTTATGTTCTCCATAGCTTTTTTAAGTTTTTCTTCCTCGACTATGTGCTCGATAACATCGATCATTACGATAAGGTCATATCTTTCGGGAGGAGAGTATTTTGTTACGTCGCGTTTGATAAACTTAAAAGCAGGATGTTTTTTCCTCAGTTTGTTAAAAGCCGCGTCAGTTATATCAAGACCTGTATAATTTTTTACTCCAGAACTCTTAAGGATTTCTGTGTAGAAGCCAGTACCTGGTCCAATCTCTAAAACCTTTGACTTTGTAAATGACACTTTCTTTGCTTTGCAAAATTTTAAGAAAGTTTTTTTGGCCTGGTTGTACATTTCCAGATTTTCTTTTTCAGTTAAACCTTCGTCCCCAGGCCCCTTTATTGAGTCTCTGTATTTATTAAAACGGTCTTGCCAGTACAGCGCTGCATCATAACCTTTTCCTTTTTTATAACGTATTGTCCCGAAAATGTATTTATTGAAAGCTCTAAATACCACCTTTAAGGGGTCTTTCTTGATTCTTTTTATTGTGTCGTCGGTAAGTATCATTATTTTTGTTTAATTATTCAAAGTAATACAAGCTTGAGTCAGTGACGTTTTTAAGGCAAGAGTCTTCTGGATTAAGTCTAATTTCAATAAACTTGGCAACTTGGCCTACAAAGGGTTCAATAAATTTTCCCTCCGATGGCTGAATGCCTAAAGTTCTAATCCTGGCCTCTTCTGGTAATACTCCTGGTACCCTTTCCCAGTCTTTACCATTTTTTGAAACTACCAAATAAGCCCAAGAAAGCTGTTTGCAAGTAGAGTTTTCTAGATACTTTAATTCTAACCTTGATAGTTTTACCTCTTTGGCTAATTCAAAAAGAATAGAGGAGTCGTTTTTTGTAACTTTGATTTTATCCAAAACCTTCTCAGTTTTCCACTCCGGCTTAAGATGCTTTTCATCATTTTTCCAAATTTTTAAAATAGCAACTCCATCAACCGTTATCTCGTGCAACGGTTCCACCATCTTATCAAGATACATGTCAAAATATGAACGATTGTCGGTTCCGTGCGACCTTAGAGATATTACATACTCCCCCTCCCTTAAATATCCGCTTCTGTTGCTTTTATAATCAATATCAGGTCTTATAAAAATTCCTGGAATGTTGCTTAAAATTTCATAGCCAAGAGTTAATTTTGCACCTGGCTCTGCGTTTTTGTTTACCCACTCTATAGCTTCTCTGTATGGCGCTCCGAATGACATTCCCCAACCTGGAAAGTCACGTTCCTTTGCTCCTTTGAGTCCTCCAATCAGCGGGTTGAAATAGACATTTTCATTTGGGTGGATCTCAAGAAGCTTTAGGGTTATTGGAATAAAAAGAAGGAGGACAATAATTCGGGCTGGTTTAAACAGTTTGGTTATTTGTCCCGCCCCAATTCCTGCGATTATTGCCATTGCCGGTATATATTCCATAATCTGCCTTACACCACCGTAGATGTTTGTACCTGGCCAGGTAACTCTCGCGATTGGAACGATAAACCACAGTAAAAAGAGTAATGAATCTGTATCTCGTTTTTTAATTCTGGCAACACAGACTAAAATACCAACCAAAGCGAGGGCTAGAATTACTAGAGGGGTAGTATATAGAATCCATTGGGTTGCGTATGTATTCGTTCCCAAAGGTCCAATAAAGCGTTCGTCCACGTTTACTGTTGTTCCTATGTCTTTATAGAAGCCTACAATCCGCGTAATTTTGTTTACTGGGTCTGTCCAAAAAAGCGGCCAGGTCCCAACAACGATAGCAACACCAATTAGGGGTGCCGCAAAAAGAACTGGGGCAAGCTTCCTGTGCTCCCTATATCGGGAAGCCAAGTACACGAGTAGCCACGGAACGATCACAAAGGCCGAAAATAATATATTGAACTTTGTTCCAAGTGCCAATCCAAAGAAAACACCAGAGGCAAGTACCCATTTCCAGTTTTTAGAAGTTACACCGCGCCAGATGGAGAACAACATAAAACTCCAAAAGACTGTTTCGGGGATGTCTTTCTCGTTGTTGATGTGTGTTTCTGCCCAAAAGAGTGGATAAAGTGAGAGTGATAACGCTGCGATAAGTCCGGGAAATCTTCCGTAAAGCGAAGAGGTCCAGTAAAAAACCAGTCCCACAAGTAAGCTTCCCAGTAAGACACCATAAACACGATACGAATCTATGTCGTTTAATATGCCCAATTTTTGGAAAAGAACATAATTAAAAACCGAAGATAGGAGATCGCTTACGTGGGGATGGCCATACTCGTAGCGTTCTTTGATATCTCCAAATACATCACCAGCGTATTGATATATGCTTACTCTGGGGATTTCTTTCTTTGGGATGTCCGGATCAAAGAAGATTGTGTTTACATTTTGAAAATAAAGTCTTTTTCGCGGAAAGGTATCTCCTGCTGTGTTTTCCTTAATTTTTCCCTCTTTGTCCTGGTATAGATTCCAATTTTCAAGATCAGAATAGCTTGTTTTTCCGGTTAGATAATAGTGAAGAAACGCCTGGCCGCGAGAAAGATGGCTAATTGCATCCCAATTAACTCCGTAGTGTGGCAAGACCTTTAGACTAAATACAAAGAACAAAATCGATACTCCGAACGCTAAACTCTTAATCTTCATGCCGTGTTATCATATTACATCGTAAGCTTCATATCAAAAAGAGCTGTTAAGAACGTGTTATCTGCTGCCGTTATCTTGGTAACTTTTGTTTTTATTGCAAAGACGCTTAATTCGTATTACGGGCAACTTCAGGAAGCACTATTCTCGTTCTCTCCTCTGAGGATTGGAGTGGCGGTTTGTCTTTTTATTGGTTATCTATATATGCGTGCTCTTTCGTGGAGATTCCTAGTTCTCTCTTTGGGAGCTTCGATAGACAAGGTAAACGGCTTGTCGATTTGGTTTTTCAGTGAGGCTACGAGATTTATTCCGGGAAACGTTTGGTCGTTTGCTAGTCGAGTTTATTTATCTCGCCAAAAGAACCTACCCAGGGATATTGCAATCCTGGCGGTGCCTGTAGAGATTGCGGTTGTCGCGATAACAGCGACTTTGTTTTCTTTGTTTGCAGTTTACAAGAATGTAGAGAAGTTGCCGATAAACTTAGCGTTTCTAGTTTTTATTGGGGGGATGGTTGTTGGGTTGTTGGGGTTATATTTTTTGAAAAATTTAGTTAAAAGGTTTCTTTCGAAACTGATTGCTCAAAATGTAAATCCACGTGTCCTTTTGGTGGTCTTCTTATTTCAGATTGTTGCCTGGACGTTGTATGGCTTGGGTACAATCACACTAATAGATAATTTAAACACCGGGAATGTTCCGCTTCTGTTTTCCTCGTCGCTTTTGGCTTGGCTGGTTGGATACTTGAGTTTTATTACTCCTATGGGTTTGGGGGTACGTGAGGGTGCGTTCATTGTGTTAACGGGCCAACAAATGGGTGTGCCGCAAGCAGCTTTTATAGCCTTGTTGTCGCGAGCAGTATTGATTGTTGCGGAGTTAGTTAATTTGATCTTCTGGGTTGTTGCCAAAAAAATAAGAAGTAATCAGTTACCTTAATCCTCGTACTTTGTAATGTAGTCTAGCTTATCAAGTTCCTTAAAGGTTAAATATCTAATTTTTGGGTTTTTAGTCTCTATTTGCAGTTGTGATGGAAGCTTAATTTCTACATTTTGCAATAATTTGCCCCCTTGATCAATAAACACTGAATCGTTGTTAATTCCCAGTTTAAAATTGTGCTTAGTACATGTACGTTTGTTAGCCTGTTTATCTGTGTTTATACAAATTTCCCCACTTGCTCCACTCTCGTTTAGATACTTGTGCAACACGTTAATGTCCTCTTGCGAACTCACGAACCTGAATGGATCTGCTTCAATCTTATCGGCGTGATCTACATTTAGATCAGCAAAGCCATCTTCGATAATCACAATTTCAGATATTTGAGGTGGGCCGTTTCTTTCTGTCGCAGAGATTGTAAGTTTTATAAAATGGCAAGTTGAAACTTTAAGCTTATCAAGAAACTCGTCAACTTTTTCAACTTTCCTATCGTAGCTACCCAGACTATCCCAAGTAACACGATCTTGTGAGCATTCGTATGTATATTTTGAAGGTGTTCGAGCAATACTAGCAGGGATAATTAGGATCCCTCCAACAGTTTTTGTTTCTCCCAAGTCCAAGATCACCTCTTCCTTGTGGGAGTTAGCCCAATCTAAATCATCTGCTCTCCAACTAGTTTCTGCATTTTCGTCGATTATGTTTTTTATTTCAGAATATCGGACTTGTGTCGTAGAAGAAGCCGAAACGTTTTTATAATAGCGGACCTTTGAGTTGAGGAATTGCAAATAACGGGGAAGGTCAACTTTTTCCTTTGAGTATTCAAGGCTTGAGGATATAAGTCTTACATCGCTTGAGAAATCAAGGAGGAGAGGAGAACTGTAAGGGAGACTAATATCACTTAGGGACTTAAAAGAGCTTGCGGATTTTGTTCCGGCTAGTGCTTCTTTAGTTAGATCGGTTGTATTCACTAATCCTTCATTTTTGGAATAGAAAAATGTGTAAACATTTTTTGGTAAAACCTGTCCGTCTTTTATAAATTCAAGAAGTTCAGAAAAAGTTTCCGCAAGGTATATGTCTGTCCAATCTATACCGTAATATGCAGCAAATGAAGTTGTGGGGCCCATGGAACCGGCACCCACGGCTGCGTCTCGTGCAGGTTTTGAAACACCATCATTTTTTGAATCGATATATATAGCGGAATGTTCTGGTAAGCTTGCCACCTGCGATCGCATATCTTGCCAAAATCTTGCAGATGGCTTACTACGATTCTGCAAAATATTAATTTGCTCTTTATGTGAAAATCCTAAATTCAACGCAAGGATTACTGAGCATGATAGGAAGTATTTAAGTTTATTACTAAAAACTTTGTCTAAAAAAATACCCCAGAATGATGCAGCTCCCACATATGAAACCAGTAGGTACCGCTGGGCTGTTTCTTGAGGACTACCCGGAGAATAGTAAAAATATACTAGGAAGTTTGCAGCGGTAAATATTAAACAGTAAATAAGAGTTTTGTTTCTTTTCCAAGCCAATGCCACTAGAAAAGCTGCCAGGAAAATAAACAGAGGTAGATTTATTTTATCGGGAACAAACAGGTTTTCAAGAGTTTTTAATGGAACAAGAAGATAGTTGTAATGTCTCTCTGCAAATATCTTATGAAGTAATGTCGCAGATGTAGAGCCTGGACTCATAAAGTCTCTGATTGAATAAACGTAAAAATACCAATAACTTAGGGCAAATGGGATCATCCTAATTAAGGATTTTATGGGTTTAAAGTTAAATAATATCTCTAGACTTAAAACAATAAGAACGATTCCATGGGCTCTATAGAAAGAAAACTCGGAAGTAAAAAGGTAGATAAAAAAAGCCAGAATGTAACTTTTTAAGCTTGGATTTTTTATATATCTATAGTAAAAGGCCGCCGATAGGGAAATGAAAATAGCAGCAAAAATATTTTGCCAACCCACTGCGAGCCGATATAGTGACTCTGAGCCAACATACCCTGAAGCGAAAATGAGCGATGAACCAAGTGAGGCGTTCTTATTCTTTGTTAAAGTTAATACAAGATAGTAAACTGCGATAGCGGCCAGAAAATACAAGATTATTTCGACAAGATAATAGCCAAAAGGGTTGAGTTTAAAAAGATAATAAAAAGGAATAAAAGGTGTTACAGCATAACCATATGGTCTTCCAACAATGCCTGACCCGTACCCTGCACTTGGGGAATTCGGATGTTGGATGGAATGGAGAATCAGATAATCTTCTAAGTAAAAATACATTCCAAGAATTTTTCCATACGCAAGAAAACATACTAGAAATATTAGTGCGCCCATCAAAAACAATTGATATTTTTTAAGGATATTTTTCATTGTCCTTTTGATCCCCAAACTGTGACTTTGTAGTCTTTCAAAATACACGGAGTCTCTCTTTCAGAGTTAAGAAGAATTCCGCTGGCTAATTTTGCTGGAAACATAAAAACGAAAGTGTTTTCGTCCATGTCTGGGGTTAAGTAGGGTGCCTCTGTATCGATAAGCGGACTTTGGTCTCTTGTCCAGTTTTTGCCGTCTGGGGAAATCTCAACAAACCCTACTCCATTTTGGGCTTCGCAGTTGTCTGGAGAATGGTCAATAATTAACTTTGCCAGATAAATCTCTTTTGCGAATTGTATTTTTAGCCTCTTTTGAAAGGCACCAGGAGGGACTCGTACATCATCTATTAGTACTGACTCGGGTTTTATTATGGTTTCATTACCGAAACCCGCTTTTGAGTATTCAAATGAGTTTTTCCAAACCTTGAGTAAAGGAACCCCATCAACCTTTACTTGATAAACAGGCTCTAGAAATGTTTCATAATATGCGTATTTATAGCGTTCTTGTAATGGGTTGCTGTCATACGTTTCTATTAAATACTCGCCTTCATGGCGAGGGCCGCTCCAATAGGCGTTATCAAGATATATGTCTTGCCTTAATTTTAATCTCGGAATAGCGCTTATATAGTTCCATCCCAAAGCAACCTTGGCGTTTGGTTCAGCGTTTTTATTTAACCATTCTATTCCCTGGAGATATATATTGCCGTATGAGTTACCCCAGGATGGAATTTTTTTATCGTAAGCCCCAGGTAAACCACCTACCAATTGATTGAAGTAAACGTTTTGATTGGGATGGATTACAAACAGTTCGTAGCCCACAAAAATCAGCGAAAAAACAATAATAGGGATAAAAACTTTTGACAATCTAACGAGAAGCAAAGCACCTATTCCGGCAAGGATTGCCATGGCCGGGACAAACTCCATAATTTGTCGAACTCCACCGTATATATTCATACCGGGCCAGATTGCGCGAAAGATCGGCACCAGAAACCACAACAACACAAGTAGAGCGGTTTCACTTCTTTTCCTAACAAACAAAAAAACGGAGTACGGTAATCCAACAAAGGACAATAAGAGTATTGGTATTGGTGTTGTGTATGCAATCCAAACTAATGGGTAAGTATTCCAACCGCCTACTATAAACTGGGATTGCTCGCCAGGCGTGCTTCTTCCAATTTCCCTGTAGAAGCCGACTATTTCCAGAAAGCGGTTTACAGGATCCGACCATAAATATGGAGAAAACACATAAAGAATGCCAAATATAATGATGGGGTAGAACAGCATGCTAATAAACATAGAGCGCCCTCCGAGAAGAGTGGTTAAGTTAAATTTCTTGGCCTTTGCGTTTTTATATCTTTGCCACAGGACAGATAAAGCCCAGGGGGCGAGTATTACCGGCAAGAAAAAGGTGTTAAATTTGGTTCCCAGGGAGAATCCAGCAAGAACAGCTGAGACTAGGATGTGTGAAGATTTGTTTTTTGAAAAACCATACCAGAAGGTCAGAATCGCAAGACCAAAAAACGACATAAGAACTGGGTCTTTGACGTTGAAGTGGGATTCTGCAAATACAAGTGGGTACATTACCATGGAACTTGTGGCTATCACAGAGGCAAAGACACCGAAGTTTTTATGGGTCCACACGGCAATGGCTACGGAAATTGCAAAGGTTAAAAATATGATAAACAGGTGGTAAGCTTCGATGTCCCCTACCAGTCCCAGTTTTTGGTAAAAAACAAAGTTGGTAAATGCTGCCAGCAGACCGTTTACTTCGGGATGTGTATGTTCATGTTTGGTCATAAAATAATCAAAAGTGTAAAAGTCAGACTGAAAGTAACTTCTGCGAATTCCTGCCTCTATGGAATTTTCTTTTGCGGGCTGCCCTCTTGTTGGGGGGTCGACATTGTTATCAACATAATCCGGGGCGCCTTTCATTTGAGGGTATGGTGGCACGTCTAAAAAGTCGTGTTTGCCTGTTAAGATAAAATGAAGATAAGACTGTCCGCGAGTAAGGTGTTTTGGGGTGTCCCAATTAATACCATAGTCTTTTAAAGTACAGACAGCAATGACTAAATATATAATCGGAACGATAAGAATGCTAAGTCCTTTGCTGTTTTTAGAGAATTTCATCATACAGCTTGCAAAATCTTGAACTTGTATTTTCCCAAGAAAAGTTCTCTCTTACATATGTCAATCCGTTTTTGGAGAGATTTTTTCTTAACGTATCATTTGAAAGAACCGAAATAATTTTTTTGGAAAGCTCTTTGTAGTCTCTTTCCTCAAATAAAAGCCCATTTTTTTCTCCGTCAACCGTATCGATAAGACCACCTGACCTACTTGCTATCACAGGAATTCCTGAAGCACGTGCTTCTAGTACAACATTCCCTTGGCCTTCCTTTTCTCCCGTCTTGGCAATTGTTATTGATGGTGAAACGACTAAATTACTTGATGCGTAAATCATAGGCAATTTATCTGGACCAAATGTTCCCATAAGAAATACATCTTCGTTTTCTTCAAGATCTAGTTTCTTTGCCAACTTTCTTAAGGCTTCTTCTTCTGGACCTTTGCCAATTAAAACTAGTTTTGTATTTGGAATCGACTTTAAAACTAGGGCATATGCTTTTATGAGATATTCAAAGCCTTTCCATTTAATCAATCTTCCTACGCCTAAAATTATTTTTGGGTTACTCCCAAATCGGTCCATCCACAATTTGTTACGTTTAAGTGGATTGAATAATTTTATATCAACTCCCATGTATGCTATTTCTACTTTTGCTTTTGGATATATTTCTTTTACGGCGTCTCTAGTAGCCGAACTGTTTGCAGTACACAGATCGCAATGCTTGAGAATGAAGGCTTTAATAAAGTTTAATTTCTTCAGAGCAAAAACATCTGTGCCATGTACTGTTATTACTACTCTCTTTTGGAAAATAAATCCTAAAATAATTGCTATAAATCCTTGAGGAATAATCCAATTTGCATGTATGATGTCGAACTTTTCCTGCGTCAACAACCTTAAAGCTGTAAAGAATTCAGCAAGAATAAAAGTAAACATCTGGATCCTACCCAACATTTTATTTTTCTTGCTGCTATAAAGTATGCCCTCTCCTGACGTAAGAACTTGTAGGGATCTTGGATAGAAATAATTGAACCTTCTAACATTTATTCCATCAATTTTCTCTGAAATTAATGAGTCTGGCCCAGTCGGAGCAACAACAGTAACGGAATATTTTTTCAAATCCATATTGCTATAAATGCATAAGATTGTGCGTTGCCACCAGTCGTTTTTATGCCTTGGGAAGGAGCTTGTTAATACTAAGACTTTTGTCGTTTTGCTCATGTTTTTATGCTTTAGAAGTTTTCTTCGCAACAACAAGGTAGTCTAAGGGAAAATAGTTGGGATATTCTGGGAATACTCCTGACAATAAGCCGACCAAAACTATTAGTAAATTATTTACTAAGATTATTGGAACCGAAATAACTGCAACAGGAACAATAAATGCTGATTTGAAACTTAATTTATCGGATAACATGTCGTTTATTCGTTTAACCAAAAACGTGTTCAAAGACTGAAGCCAAAATTGAAAGAAGCTTCCATTTGCTTTTATTTTGACAATATTTAACGATGCCTCTTTGACGTAAGACTTAAGTGCAGTGCTTGTATACCTTCCCCAATCATGGGGCATGTCATGTAGAGGATAAAAAAATGGCACGGTAATAATAAGTATTCCGTTTGGCTTCAAAATTCTACCCGCCTCCTTTATAACTTTGTCTGGTGAATCTACATGTTCTAAAACTTGAAACATTAACGCAATGTCAAAAGTATTTTTGGGAAAGGGAAGTTCTTTTGCGTCTGCAAGTACATCGGGTTTTATATCTGAAGAATAGAGACTCGAAATTTCGGGATGATCGACACCAGTGTAGGAATCCACAAAAGGTAGAAATGCTTTTCTGTATGGCATCCGGCCGCAACCAATATCAAGAAGCTTACCTTTTGCATATTTCTTTGCTGTTTCGATTCCTTCTTTTTGGAATTTAATAAGTAAAAATTGCGGATGGATAATGCTTGTTCCGAGTTTTTCGGAGAAACTAATCCAGACTTTTTTCATTATTTTCTTAATCATATGATTCTTTTGCTAACCAATAGCCCATTCCACGATTGTAGGATTTTGACGGTAAGGGTGCAAGTTACTTAGAAAATGGTAAAATCTAATGTGATACGTCGCTTTGGTTATCTTCTTGCACCCGTACTACTTTTTGTTTTATCGCTTGCAACTATATATGACTACGGAATGAATTGGGATTCCCCGATTCATTTTGCCCGAGGACAGGCATATTTGCGATATATTCTATCTGGCAAGACTGACTATTCTGATTTGCCCAGTCTTTGTAAAAGTGAATATAACCTAAACTCTCGCATAGATTTGGCTACCGGTGAGGTCTGTGATAGACATAGGAAAGTTAGGGTCAGCGAATATGAAAGTCACCTTTTAGATTTTAATAGTCGGGTTGCACAGACGACCTATGGCCACCCAGCATTCAGCGATATAATGCTTGCTGTAAGTAATGGTGTCTTTTTCAAGAGCCTGGGCTTAGTTGAAGATGTTCCCGCTTACCATCTCTATAGCGTAATAACAACATTTTTACTTGTTTTAATTGTTTCAATTTGGGTAAAAAATACATTCGGTACTTTTGCGTCGGTGGTCGCTGCGTTAACTGTTTATACCTTTCCGCTTCTTTTTGCTGAGCAACACTTAAACGTTAAAGATCCCCCAATGGCTGCTTTTTTCATAACCTCTCTTTACTTTTTCTGGTTGGGGCTGACAAGAAAAAATGTGTTTTATATATTAATCTCTGCTCTTGCCGGAGGTGCTTCTTTTGGTACTAAACTTAATTTTGTATTTGCTCCTTTCATTCTATTGCCCTGGGTTATTCTTTATAGCAGCGCACAAGTAAGGCAAAAGCTATCAAAGAAAAAGTTATCATTTGGGAGACTTCTTAACTCGATTCTAACTCTATATCCTAAGAAAGTATTATTTGCGCTTCTGGCCTACCCCCTAATTGTATTTACGGTTTTCTTTTTAGCTTGGCCTGCATTGTGGAATTCTCCAATCCATCGCCTTTATGAAGTTTTGACGTATTACAAGGATATTGGTGGGTCTACGTGTAATTTTTCGTATCTCACAATTCCCTGGTTTACTAAGTGTACACAAACGATCTCTTTACGGTATTTGCTATACACGATGCCCCCTGTTTCTTTAGTCTTATTTTTTATAGGAACAATCGTTGCCATATTCAAATTCAAAGAAAAAAACTATGTAACGGTTCTTTGGCTTACTTTATTTTACTTCACAATTCTTAGGGTAACTCTTTCGATAACCAACATATATGGAGGACTCAGGCAAATTATTGAATTTATTGCCCCCATGGGAATGATAGCAGGCGTTGGGGCATTGTTTTTAAGAAATTCTTTGGCAAAAATTGTCCCGCAAAAACTTGCGTCGTTTTTAATCGTTCTGTGTTTTGTACCCATTCTTTGGGAGTTAAAAGAAATACATCCCAACCAGAACGTCTATTTTAATTCGTTTATTGGAGGCCTGAAGGGCGCTGCAGCTCGTGACTTTCCAGGATATGGCAATACTTACGGTAACGTATACCTTCAGGGTATAAAGTGGCTAAATAAGAATGCGGAGCCAAGAGCGCGAATTGCGTTAGTTACTGGAAACGCACAAAACATATCACGCCTATCTCTTCGAGAAGATATTGACTTTTCCAATGGCTCAAGAAGTGGTTATAACCAAGAAGAAGAGTACCAAATGCTGCTTATTGTTGGGCAGGATATGTTTGGGGATACTTTTAGACAGAAATATTTGGATAATTTTCTAAATGAGATATATTCAGTAAAGGTTGACGGTGTTCCAATATTAAAAATATGGAAGAATGACAAGCAACACCTTAAGGAAGGTCTGGATTTGACAGCCACACCTCAACAGTTCAAGAGAACATATTCTGTTAGGGAAGGCAAAAAAGAAGTCCTTATTTCACTTTACGAAATTAAGAAGCTTAAGGCGTTGACGTTCTCATTTCCGTCAACTGAATGCAAGGATAAATTGATAGGCGCAGCTGTTTATACCTCCAGAGACAATAATCAGTTTTTTCAAAAAGATGAAAGCGTAAACAATTTCGGAGAAAGGGAGATTGCGGGCTATGGTGCTGACTTTGTTTTTCTTTTTCCAGGAGAGGAAGCCCAATATATAAAACTTGTCGCTCCTAAAAATTATCCTTGTGAGCTTCCGGATATTAGTCTTCGCGTTCTTAGTTTCGAAAATTAAGTTACAAAATAATAATCTTAAGGCAAATAGTCTGCAAGCAGTCTTTGTGCGTTGTTCTTAGCCATATCAAGATCATTGCTTAAGTCGCTTGGGGCAGACGCCTTCAGAGAGTCAATTAAGATTTTTACATTAATTAGCCTATCTCTTCTTACTTTGCTTGCATTAAACTTTCTTCTGTCTGCTGCGGACTTGGCCAAACTGTAAGCTTTAGAAAAGTTATTACTTGCTCTATTAAGAGTTTTCTTTGCCATATCAGGCTTGTTCTCTTTAATAAGTTTTTCTGCCCCAAGTATCCTTTTTGTTCCAAGCATTACTTGGTAATCAACCTTTTCAGATTCATTAAAAGCAAATAGGCCAAGAACGTTTTCCTTAAGTATTTTTAAAGAATAAAGCTTATTGCCTTCTGTTTTTCCCGGAGAGAGGGGCCAGAAAAGAGTATATGAATCTATTGGCGTATCTGCTGAGTGAGTTGCGGATTCCTGTGCACTTGCGGGGGATACTACCGCAAAAAGAAATAGTGTGCTTATTATGAGGCTTGATAGTTTCTTCACTTGTTTGAATAGTATAGACGTGCTGTTAAATAAGTTCAAGGGGACTTTTTTCGAGTTAACACAAAAATAACAGCAATCATTATTGCCTCGCTCACAAGAGTTGCAAGCCGGAACAGAATTGCTATCAAACTTCCGAGAGCAAGTGGAACATAAAGGCTCATCAGCCCAGCGATGGAGGCCTCTCTAAGGCCTAAGCCTGATGGAGCCAAAAAAGTAAGATACCCCACAAGCCAGGACGCCGCATAAATTCCAATATATGGTATTACTCCTGCTGAGGAATTAACTCCTAAGCCTAAGCTAATAAAATAAAGCGAAAGTCCTGTAAGCAAGAATTGCGTAAAAACACTAATTGCTATTAATGGAAGCCACCTCTTTTGGATTTTGTTTATTTTTAGACTATCGTTTTTGAGTAATTCTCTAATTGTCTTCTCAATAAATTTCACCCTACTGCCAGTAAGTAGAATAAGCACTATGCACAAAAAAATGACAAGCGGAAAAAGACCTTTCTGTATATAAATGGGAATGTTTAAGGGAAACAATTTTAACGCAAGAAGTACAATCACGCTCGCTCCCCCTATATTGAAAAATGCCTCCAGGACGAGTGCTGTTGTTGTAAAAGTTTTACTCACGCCCTTTTGAGACAGCAAATAGACACGTCCGGCATATTGCCATATGCTTCCAGGAATAAATCGTGCGGCGTTTGAAATGGTCCAGATTTTTGAGTTGTCGAGGAAGCTGATATTTCCTCCTAACGCCTTTGTATATAAATGCCAGGAGATTGTATTCACAAATGGCCCGAGAAGGAGTGTTGCTAACAATAAAATTGTATCTTTTGTATCAAGTTTCCATTGAATGTTTTTTATTTGGTCAAAGTCCGTAAATATTTTCCAAAACAAAAAAATAAAAAGGAGAACTACTAAAATAAACGATATTGTCTTTTTAATTTTCATCTATTCTTTCTATCAAGTCTAAGCTAAGCTTTTTTGACTTCTCCCAACTGAACCTTTTTGACCATTCAACAGCACCCTTTTGAAGATTTGTGTATAATTTGTTGTTCTCAAGCAACATTGTTACCATCTTTGCGATATCTTTTGGCGTGTTTTCCTTGCAAAGTAAACCGCTTCTCCCATCGTTTACAGAATCCACGAGCCCAGGAGACTTGTAGGCAACAACGGGCGTACCCATGGCATTTGCTTCTATATTCACGAGGCCCCAACCTTCCCGAATTGAGGGGTTAATAAGAATATGTGCACGCCCTAGTAATTGAAATTTCCTCTTCTGGCTTACAAAACCAAAGAAAGTGGTGTTATTTATAACCCCTAGACGTTTGCATCCATTTTTAAGTTTTTTTATGTACAGTGGTTCACCTCTACCGACAATCCAAAAGTTGTAGTTGCCTTTTTTCTGCAGAATTCCAAAAGCTTCCAGCGCTTCTTCAATTCCTTTGTCGGTGGTAAGTGCACCCAGGAAAATTATCGTTTTCCTTTCCTCTTTCCTGGGTATATTGACAGGTTTTTCAGTTTTGATTATGCCGTGGGGCACAATTGAGATGTTTTTCTGGGGGACTCCAAAAGACATTAGATCCTGCTTGGCAGAGAGGGACCCGACTAAAAATGGAGTTTTTTTATAGAGCAAAAAAACCAACGGTTCTGTCCAGTATCCAATAAAGCCAATTATCCACCGCCAGGGCCAGGGTAAGTAATTTAAAAACCAGACCTCTCGGGCAACTTCTTGTAAAACCGCTAGTTTCGGAATTCTTGTGAAAAGAGGCGTGAAAAAAGGATACCCGTGGAATTCGTCTACGACTAGATCAAACTTTTCGTGATCGGTAAATAAATACCACCAAAAGGCTTCTAATTGAACGCCTAGAAATAAATCGCTACCACGGCGAATTATTCTGATGCCATCCAACCATTCTTCAGCCTTTGATCCCCGAGAACGGGAGGAAAAGAAGGTGACCGTATGCCCCGCCGCAATCCAGCCTTTCATATGCTCATGCATTACCTGTTCTGCGCCACCAGCCTGAGGGTGTTTGGGGTCACGCCAGGAAAGGATTAATATATTCATTACAGAAGATTAGACGGGTGCTCCCAAGTCGACTTGAGGATCTTTTATCCAGTTCGTTTTATTTTTGTCTGCATAATAGCGGAGAATTTTTAGCCGATAGAAAACTGCAAGTGTATCAATAGTCATATCGATAACTGTTCTCCAGCGTATAGCGCTCGTTTTTTTATCAAACTTTACTTCAATGGGGGCTTCGTATATTCTCCCATACCCCACGTATTTTGCAACGGCAAGCATTTCGATATCAGTCGCGTATCTCTTGACAAGAAGTCTGGGGAGTATTTTATCTACAACGTTTCTTTTAAATATTTTTATACCGCTTTGCGTATCGCGTACAAAAAGTCCGAACATAATTTTGACTAGAATGTGGTATCCAATGCTTAATACATGACGAAAAAGGGGATAGTTAACCCGAGAGGCGGGGTGACGTTTTGAGCCTACAACTATATCTGCTTTATACCACTCCATGTGCGCCATAAGCATCATAATACCTGTTGGGGAAATTTCCATACCCGCGTCTAAAAAGGAAACAAGATCGCCTTTGGTCTTGGACATACCATATCTGATCGCGTATCCTTTTCCGCGATTCTGGTCGTAGTCATATACCCGAACGTGTGAAGATTTCACCTTTCTGGCTTGCGCAGACGTGTTATCTAAGATTCCGTCAACCACACAGATGATCTCGTAATTGTAGTCTCTTAGTCCCTCCGACAACACACGGTCTATGTTTTCAAGGTCACGCTTTATGGTTCTTTCTTGCTTATACGCAGGCACAACAACAGAAAGTAACCCTTTATTTATGGTCATGATATAGGAAGTATATGGAAAGGCAAAGTACCAGTAAAGCAGCTGATACGACAGATGACTGTATAATGCTAACAAGCTCGGAGTGGAAAAACCAAATAAGTACAACCTGAAGGATTGCTGCTATGGCGAACAACCATACTGTCTTCGTTTGGCCAATAGATAGATAAAACTGAGTAAAGAGGACTGCCACACCCAAGAGTAACATATACAAACCAAACCACCACAGTAAGTATGATTCTTCAACATATTTTCCTTTTGTGAGAGTATCAGCGATAAGACTACCAAATAGTTTATATATAATCACAACAACGGAAGAAATGATTGTGATTGACGCTAAGCTTAGGTAGAAAACTTTATGGTATGGTTCTCCGTGAGAATGTTTTTTTGCGACTAAGGGAAACATTACCGTTGCTATTGGAGATGAGACAAAAAGCGCAATGGTACCAAATTTAGACAGGGCTGCATAAGATCCAGCAATATCGGGTTGGAAGAAATGCTTAACAAGGATAATGTCTGTCGAATACATTGCGGTCATGGCAATGCTTTGAACCATTACTGGTAGTGAGTATTTTAACAGAGGTACGATACTTAGCATTGTTTTTCTTGCACCTTTTAGGTTGTCTTTTAAGGAGAGCCAGACAACCCCAAGTCCAACTGCTGCTCCTATCAAAAGACCGATGACTGCACCAAAAAGTTCATAGCCTAATTTAACAAGTACTATCGTTGAAATAATTTTCACGAGCACCTCGACTATCATGCTTGTGGCAAGTTGAAAAAAACGCACAACACCTTGCAGCAGAGATCTTCCGGTGTTCGTCACAAAAGTAATAAAAACAACTGGTGCAAACAGATACACCGCACCTGGTTGTCCTATTTGTAAAAATTTGGATATTAAAGGGGCTAGTGTAAGAATTATTAGAGCCATTGCCCCTGCTACCCATATGCTCCAAAAAAAGATCGCCTTTGAATGGCCATGTGATTCTTTCTCGTCCTTTTCTGATGCAATAAATTTTACAACCGATAGCCCCAGCGATTGCTGAACAATGCCAAGATAACTAAAGATTGCGATCATTGCAGCTAAGTCTCCGTAGTGTGCCCTACTTAAGAGATTTATCGCCAGATAGTGATACAAAAGTTGACCTGCGTTGTGAACATTCGCCCCAACAAACATGATGACGCTTCCCACCAAGAGTGGGTTTGTTAACAATTTGTGCCAGTAATTTTGAATTAGGGTGATCGTTCTCATGCGACCCAATATCCTGTCACGAACATCATGGTTTTTATCCCGAGGAGTACGACAAACAGACTTATTATTGCGACTCTGGTTTTTTTCTTTGCATCTGACAGCCACAAAGAACCTATGATGAAGAATGGGAATATAACCAGAGTGTATCGTGGTAGAGAGGTGAAACTACCAGTCAACGTGGGAAGTAAAAAGGAAATTGTTGCGAATGCAAGATATGAATACCTGACCTTTCTAAAATAACCATAAACTATCAAGACACTCCCGAGAATTCCTGACAAAAATTCCATCCAAACAGTGAAATATAGAGGGCTTGTTTTCTGTACGGTAAGGAGCATTTTAAAATATCTCCAGAAAACTTGAGGGAGAAGTATAAGCTTATCGCTTACGCGACCTTGGGCAAAGAACTTCTGCTCTGTATAAAAACTTAATGGGTTACCAGTTGTTTTGTAAAGATAAAGCATGTAAAGAAGAAGGCCTAGTCCGGCCAGGGCTATTGTGAAAATTTGAGCATCTCTGATTGTTATCTTTCCGCCTTTTCTTTGCAATAACCATTCAATAAAAAGACTGGGCAGGAGTACTATGCCGAAAATTCGGGTGGCGGATGCGATGCTTGCTATCAAACTGCTGGTAAACCATTTTGCTTTTCTTGCTAGAAAAAAACTTAACAGTGTAAGAAACAAAAGTAAGGACTCGCCGTAGACGGAACCAAAAAAGAAAGAGGTAGGAAAGGTTACAAGGAGAACAAGCGCAAAGCGAGCAACTTCTCTGGGATAGTCCAGTCGAATCAGCTGCCATAGCACAATTAAACTAAGTAGAAAGAACAGGGAGCTTACCGCCTGGCCTGTAAAGACAATTCTCGATAAACCTTCGGGGCTTAATTGCTTTATTAAGAATGGGTAGCCTGGAAAAAAGGCATGGGTGAGTGTGCCGTATCCTTTTTGTGCGATTGACACATAATGTTCACCGTCAAAATTACTCCATCCCCAGAAGAGTGGGTTGGTTATGTAGTTTTCAAATCCGCCTCCAAAGAGATCCCGACTCGGGGGTTGGAGGAGAATTATACCCAGAAGAGCAAAAACTGTGATCCAAATTCTCCATGCGATAAAAAAAAGCACGATCTCGAAAAGATCGCGATTAAATCCCAAGTACTTTTTCATACACCTTTAAAGTTTTTCTGGCTGTTTTTTGCCATGAAAATCTTTTAATGTTTTCTCTCCCTCTTTTTCTAAGTGCAGTTTGTAGTTTAGTGTCTGTTAGTAGGTTTTTTAGTTTTTGCGCTAGATCATTCGGTTTGTTGCCAGCAAATAGGACGCTATTCCCTGCTATCTCTACTAATGCCTGGGTTTTGTTGGCAACTACGGGAGTTTCACAAGCCTGCGCTTCAAGTATTGGTAGTCCAAAACCTTCATACAAAGATGGTTGGCAAACTGCAGTTGCTAAATTGTATAGTTTCACTAAGTCGTCGTTTGGCACAAAACCGGGCATTGTGACCCTTTTTTCTAGTTTTAAGTTTCTGATCTGTTCAGTAATTTGCCGAGCTTCGGGTATATTTGTCTGAAAAGCTTTACCAACCATTACCACATTGGTCTTATCAAGTAGGCTTACTGCTTGGAGAAGACCCCCGATATTTTTGTTGTAATTTACATCTCCGACATAAAGTACAAAATGTTCGGGTAGATCGTAATGCTTTTTAGTTTCCAGCTCCCAGTTGCCAGCCGTCAGCTGTCGAAAGTGAGAAGCTGGGGCAAGATGTGTGACAAATATCTTTTCAGCTGGAATACTCAAGAGTCGAACTATGTCCTTTTTAGAGGTTTCGGAGTCGGTTAGAAGGGCGTTAACTTTTCTGAGTCTTTCTTTCTGTCTAAGAAATCTTATCCTGCCTCTTACTCCTGGTTTGTATTGGTTCGGATAGATCAGCGGTATAACGTCGTGAACTGTAACCACAGTTGGTATCTTTTTGTGTGGTTCTGGTAGTGTTGGGAAGAACAGATCAAAGAAAGGATGGTGGATTATATCTGCATTGGTCACATCGTCGACAAGTTGTATGTTTTTATTTTCTTTAAGAGCGGTTGTTAGTTCTTTTGTGTAGAGGCCAATACCCCTCGTAGAATGAGCTGTTTCTAGTGGTGATTTGTTTACGAATACTTTAATCATTTAGGTACCTCCAATAGGCTCTGGGGAATCTGAGGGCAGAAAAAAAAGAAAAAACAATTCCCTGAAAGCCGTCAAGAATTCCTTTGTGTCTTATTTGGGTCAACAGAAACCAGTGCAGAGGTTTAACGAGAAAATAGTTTAGAAAAGTAATCGGACTTTTTCCGGTCTTTTCTTTTTTCAGTTCCTTGGCTATTAGGTCGATGTATCTGCTATTCCTGGCGATATAGCGTGCAAACGTTGGTGAGTCTAGGTGTAAGAGATCGTTCCGCAACCAGCCGACGCGCCCCTTCACCCACATTTGTTCGTGTACGTCTTTTGCCGGAAGATTTGCTTTACCATTTCTAAAGAGGCGTATTACCCCATCAGGGTACGTTCCTCCATACTTCATGTATTTTCCCAAGAAAAAATTTCTTCTTGGAAAGAAAAAGGCTGTGTACTCTCCTTGTGTGTCTCCGATCTTTCCGTCTCTTTCTTCTATGAGGTGTTGGTGTCTTAAGAGTAGTTCTCTCCCTCTTAGGTTTTGTTGGTGAACTTCTAATTCTCCAGGCGTCATTCTCATAACTTGTGCTATTTCCTGGGCTAGTTTTATACTTACCCGTTCGTCTGCGTCAAGTTGTAACACCCATTCTCCATGGGCATGATCTATCGCATATTTTTTGTTGATGTGAAAATTCGGATAATTCTCCCTTTTGATAACCCTTGCGCCATAAGAGAGTGCGATTGGAACCGTCTTGTCGCTAGAGGAGCCATCAACAATTACGATTTCATCGGCGATGTCTTTTATTGATTCGAGACAGGGCGCGATGTTATCTTCTTCGTTGAAGGTTGCAAGAACTATGGAAAGTTTGCTTTTTTTCATCTTTAGTTGGCTACTACTTTAAAGGCGATTTTGCCGCTTGGAAAGTATATGGTATTAATTACGTTTGCTCCATCTGGTATTTCTTCAGGGGCACCTGCAATTAGGGTATTTGGGTTACTGGTTCTTGTGGCGTTCCAATTTGTTATCTCCTTGAAGGAATAGTTACTGAATTTCTCAACTGTCGAAAAACCAAATCGGTCGCGTGCCGTAAGGGTATGTTCTTTTTGGAATTTTTCAGGCGGGTGTTTCAAGTAAAAAAGGAAAATAATATAGGGTTGATCGTATCTGGTGGTTATCAAATAGTTTGAATAACGAGACTGAGTTTTTGTGTACTCCACTAACTTTTTAACACCGTATTGAGACGAATAATCATATGTTTTATTTAAATGAATATAGTACTGGTGTAGATAGCGGGAAAAGTCCCATACCACTGGAGTGAAAAGTAAAACGCAAAATGCAAAACGAGAGAGTTTGGTTTTAGTATATTTGTTTGACCATAAAACCAGATTCCACAGTCCGAATGCGCTGATTATGGTCAGGGGTATGACCATATTGTGGGCACGCAAAGCGTGGGGAGATTGAAAGGTTAGTGCTGCTGCTATCGGGGCTACCAGAAGCCACATTAACACTGGATACCAACCTTTGGGACCTTTCAGAATGGCTAGTATTCCAATCAATATGAATACCATATCAGAAAGGTACATGACTCCGAATTCTGGTATTTTATTTCTTTCTATATCATCTCCAGATATAAACAAAAAGTCGCCAGAGAAGTGTTCTGTGTAATTCTGGGCAAATGCTAGAGCGTAATTTACGACTTTATTGTGTAAAGCCTCGGCTGCGAGACCCACTGAGGACAGGTGCTCACCTCTTTGTACGTTTGTTTTGTTGACCGGACCTGGATCGGCTAGTAGCCCTACGCCCGAGGCGCGGGAAACGCCCGCCTCGCCTACCATATCCCTTGCCAGAGGAATTAGCAGTATTGTTCCGACTAGAAGGATTGTTGCCAACCTTTTCTTGTTTTTCAGTATGCTGTCGTAATATACAGATAAGCTTAGAGCAAGCAGTGGAATTACCACTCTTGCTGCGTGGTAGGTGTACATTGCTGCCACCCAGGAAAGAAGTGTGACAAGAAACCACTTGGAACTTTGTGCACTTTTCGTAAGTCCCAACACCCCAAGTGTAATAAAAAACGTGGCTGCGTTTACTTCCCAACCCCCTCTTGAGAAATGGATGTGCCAGGGAGAAATTGCTAAAAATAGAGCGGAGAGTTCTGCGAGGTACTTTTTATCAGGAAATAGGTTTTTTACCAGAAGCCACACGACAAAAATGGAAAGTACTCCTAAAGTTGCGCCGGGGAGTCTTACTGCGAGCTCGGTTAAACCGAGTACTTTGACAAAAGGTAGGGTTAGGTAGAAATAAAGACCCGGCTTGTAGTCGTTGAAAGATTGGAAATGAATAGGCCATGGGTTGCCGTGTTCGTCTCTCCCAGTTTCGAGAAGTGAGTATACATTGTAACCTATCGCTGCTTCGTCAGCGTTTAGTGCTGGAAGGTTGTTCAACTGGTTAAAGCGTAAAATGGCCCCCAGTAACACAATAGTTGTAATTAGTATTTTATTCACTGAACTTTAGTATTCTAAATGCGGTGCTTCCGTTAGGCCTTTTAACCTCTCCTACTTCCCCACCCCTATGCTCTTCTAGGATGGCTGGATATGGGGGGGTCTCCGGGTCAAATATAATTAACGTCCCTGGTTTGTGCAAATCGCTTTCCGTTGCATTTCTAAAGGAAATGTTATCTAAACGTGAAATTTTTCCTACATCCCCATAAGGATTTTCCTCGTAGTACTTCCGGGACGTAGCTTGGTATTTTTCTGGGTCATATTTTTTATAAAAAAGAAAAAACATGTAGGGTTGATTGTAGCTTTGCTGAAAAATAACTTCGTCGTAGTTTTTTTTATTGATTGCTCCTATCACCTCTTTGTACCCGTAAAGCCATGCTTGTGCGTTTCTTTTGGGATAGTGAACAAAGTAATTGTCGAGATAGTACCAGTAGTTGAGAATGAAAATACAACAGAGCGCGGCGCTTATTGGAAATGCTACCTTCTTTTTCTGTTTTTGTAAAAATTCAGTTATGCCCCATACACCTAAACCGGTTAGCACTGCAAGAGGAATTACCAGGTTGAAACTTCGGACGGCATGAACTGAATCACGAGATAGGGCAGCGGGAAGCGGTGCAAGAATCAGCCAAAGTAAAATGAAGCTTATTGCTTTTGTGTCTTTTTGGCGCACGAGAATAAATGTTCCCAATAACAGTAAAGGCAGTTGTATCAGTAGAAGCATTCCTGTCTCCGGTGCTTGATGGCGAGGGTTTGACCAATCGCCCTCGAAAAATAGGAAACGACCGGAATAGTGATTAACCCATCTACCGGTAAGACCACGAACAAAGGAAAGCGTTTCTGTGTGATAAAGTTTGTATTGCCACGAGTTACGACTTACTCCCTCTTGGGACAAAATACGATCTATGCTCTCAGGGGGTCTTTCGTAAGAAAACAGACTGTAAACACTTAAACGGCCGGCTTTCCCGTCGATGAGACTTAGGAGTATGGGGAGTGTAAGAATGATACCCATCAGGATGGTGGTTGTTGCTAACTTACGGTTTATTTCCAGTAGAGGTTTTCTGTATGTGTATGTAAGGATTCCGAGGACGATTAATGAAGCGAGCTTCGCCCCTTGATATGTCCACAACGTTAGTGCGAAAAGGATCGCTCCTGGAAGAAGATACTTCTTTTTACCGCTGATAGACTTAACAAAACATAGCGTGCCTCCCAGAAGTATTGTTAGGCTGAGGTTTGCCTCCCACGCTCCTCTGGAAAAATGAATATGCCAAGGAGTGAGCGCAAGACAAAGGCTTATTAAAAATGCTATTTTTTCATTTTTAAATAGCTCTTTTGCTAGGAGATAGAGTAGAAATACCGCCACTATTCCAGCAATTGCGCTTGGGAGTCTTACCGACAACTCGCTCAAGCCGAGGGTCGCAATAAACGGTACGGTTGAATAGATATAGAGTCCTGGTTTCCAATCCCCGAAGGACTTGAAAACAATAGGAAGAAACTCGCCGTGTTCATCGCGGCCGGTTTTGAGAATAGAATAAGCATTGTACCCGATAGCTGCTTCATCACTATAAAGATGGGGCGGGTTCGTATCAAGGTTCCACAAGCGAAGTATCGCTGCGATTGTCAGGATTACTACTAGGACGAGTTTGTTTTTAACTATCATATTTTTTCCAATATCTCAAAGGCCGGACTACCATCCAGAAAATTTATGGTCTTCAGTTTACTCCAGTCCGGAGGGTAATTACCGGGACTTGTTACCAAAAGGGTTCTTTTGGGGTTTACTGGCACTTCACTTCCGCTTTCTAATTTCCAGATTTTGTTTGTTTCGTGGGGAATATCCCAATCGTTTACAAAATAAAACTTGTCAAACCGATCGACCCAATACCAATCTGATTGCTTGAATCGGACCAAATTGGAGTCACTTCTATATTTTTCCGGATCCCAAGGCCAGTGGAATAACAGAAACTCATGTGGTTCTCCATATTTTTTTGTGACAATTATTTGGTCGTAGTTATTGTAGTTTTGTTTTATATAGTCAACCGTTTCTTTATATCCATATTGCCAAGACCAGGAATAATCATTTTTATACTCGGTGAAGTATTTATAAAAATACACTCCAGTAAGTACGGACAGTAAAAACAAATATGAAATTATTGCAATAGACTTGAGAGACTTGTTTTTTCGTTTAAGAGTGCTTTTAATTGCTTCTAACCCGACTGCGGCCAGGATCATGGGCAGCGGGAGAAGAGTTATTGCGCGTAAAACGTGTGGTGCCTCACGGGTGATACTTGAAGCGATTGGCCCTAGAATTAGCCATGAGAATAAGAATAAACTATTTTTTGATTTCTGTTTCACCAGATAAATCAAACCTATTAGTATAAAGATTGAATTAATTACATATACAAGACCGTGCTTGGGCATACTAAATTGATACTGCGAGCCCCCTTCAATAAAGAGAAAATTCGGAGAAAAATGGGTGGCCCAATTTTTTATGAAGTTAAAACTAAAATAAGCTGGTCGGTTGTAAAAAAGCTTTGTTACCTGGGAGGGAAAGTTTGAGTTGTTTCTTAAATGTTCAATTGTCCCAATTGCCCCTGAGTCCAGAATTGCTACTTTTTCGTACCTTGCTTGACCTGTTGGATGCAGTAGTTGCCAAAACATTGGGGTAAAAAAGACAACCGCAGTTATTATGCCTGCCAGTAGAGAAAGTTTAGTGCTTTGTTTTTTTAATGGTGCAAAAATTTCCTTTCCGTAGATTACAAGCAGTGTCAGTAGCATTAAGGGTGTAAATATACGATAGGAGTTATATGTCCAAACAGATAAACCAAAAAAGAAAATAGACAGAGGGAAAAGAGGTTGTTTTTCTCGTGATTTAAAGAAGAAGTAAAGACCCGAGATGAAAAAAGTTAAACCAAGGTTTGCTTCAAGAGCAATTCGAGATAAAAAGATAGTCCAGGGCTCGACTGCAACCAGAAGAGCAGCTATTGTTGCAGTGTTTTTGTTGAAAAGTTTTTGAACAAGAAGATATGTAAATAAGACAGTGAGTATTCCTCCAAGGGCGGACGGAAACCGGACGGCAAAGGGTGTTATTCCTAACAGTATTTCGGATAGTGAGGTCGTATATATATATCCGGGGAGTTTATAGTCTCCGTAAGCACGAAAAATGTTAGGTAAAAAAAATCCCCACTCGTCTTTTCCTGTTTTGAGTATGGAGTAGGCGTTAAACCCGAGGGAAACCTCATCCCAGTTCAAAGAAGGAGGAGTAAGCGAGAGGCTGTAGAAACGCAGGAGGGCGGCGGTTAAGAAAACCAAGCATATTAATTTGTTCTGTTTAACTATGTTAAGAATCTTCATTTTATTGAAGTTTGGGTTGTAGACGGGTCAACCACATAGATCGCTGGGGAGTTATCGGGGAGGTCTATTTTTTTGATTATATTGGCGTCTCTAGGGAGTTCTCCAGGTTTCCCGATAAGTAGAGTGTGTTTTTGGTTTTTGTCGTCTGAAAAACTAATGTTTTGGAATAAGTATTTTCCCAGGGAATATGTCCCTAGCTGGTCTAGGAAGGAGAGTTTTTCTTTCTCGTAACGCAGCCAGTCCACAGAAGCGGTTTGATAATCCTTGGGGTTCCATTGTTTATAAAACGCAACATAAATATGGGGTTCGGACAGCGAACGGCTTACTAAAATAGTTGAATATCTATCCTCCTGGCTGCTTGCAAACTTTATTGCCTCTCGTCTTCCATAAAGCATACTTGACGCGGCGTGCTTCGGGGCATGGAATATGTAGTCTTCTAAGAAAAAGGTTAGTGACAACAAAGATAGTGTAATAACGAGGGGTAACAAAAACTTTTTTGTTTTCTTCTTCCAATCGCCAATGAGCTCCATCAGGAGTATCGCACCATATGCCGAGAAAATTTGGAGAGCCGGCATCATAACGGCAATTCTGTTGCCGGCATGGCCAGGGCCTTTGGTTAGGCTTCCCGGAATAGGGCTTAGAAGAATCCACAGAAAAATGAATAATAATCCCTTTGTCGCTCTCCCACGAGCTACATATAGCGCACTAATTAGTACGAATAGCGATTCAATAAGATAAAGAACGCCGCGCCCGGGTATCATGCCGTATGTCCACTCTCCTGCGCCTTGGGTAAAAAGAAATTGGGGAGATAAATAGGAGGAATAGTTGGCTAGGAAAGTTTTTACAACATACATCAGTTTGTTAGAAAACAACCGGGCAAAGAAGTCTGGTAACCCCGCAAGAACCGCCTCATAGCGCCTATCGGCGACTGATGCCCACTTGTCTGTAGGATTAAAAATTGCAATATCGGCTCCTCTTGCTCCTGCTCCGAAAAACATTGTGTATGCTGCGACAACGAAAAATATACTGAAAATAATCACTGCTGATTTGTGTTTCCATATAGTTTGTCTTGTGGGCCCATATTTTCCGTAGACTAACAACAAGACAATAAGCGGTGTTATCAATCTTGCAGAGTGGTATGTAAAGAGATTTAACCCAAAACAAAAAGCCGAGACGACAAGCCACCACGGATTATTTTTTCCTTTTAGAAATGCCCATACGCCAAAAGGCAGAAAGAAGGTTGTAAGGTTTGCTTCAAAAGCTCCTCTGGAGAGGGCGATATGCCATGGGGAAATGGCTAGCAAAAGAGCAGCTAAAAAAGATAGTTTTTTGTTTTTAAATAGCTCCTGCGAGAGGAGATATGTTGCCAATACGGCCAATGTTCCGAAAATGGCATTTGGGAGGCGAGTTGCTAATTCATTTAGACCAAAAATTGCAATCGAGGGGATCGTAAGGTAGGCGTAGAGGGGGAGCTTAAAATCGCCAAATGATCTTAAGGTTAAAGGTAGAGTTTCACCCCATTGGTCCCTGCCGGTCTTTAAAAGAGAGTAGGCATCGTAGCCAAAGGATGCTTCGTCGGGCGTAAAGCCAGTTGGGTAAGAAGAGAGAGCAACTGCGCGGAGTAGAAAGGCTAAAACTATCAGAAGTATAATCGCCGGTTTAGGCATATATTGATTTTAGCAAGAAGCATACCGGAAGGCTAATTGGAGTAGATGAAGAACCTGGAGGTGCCGTCTGGTTCGATTATATTCTCGATTTTTTTAAAGGGGCCTAGGGTTTGTTTGTTTCCATCAACGTTGTCGAAATGAAAAACTAGTAGGCTTTTTACGGGCATGGAGTTTGGTTCTATGGAGCGGAGGTCGGCATAAACTGTTTTTTGTAAAAGTTCGGGTCGATTGTATTTGAGTAGGTAGAATTGCCAATATTTTTCTACAAACCCAACCCTGTGGTCCAGGTATATTTTTTCTCTGCCGTCTGAATTGTTTATTGCGGCTTCAAGCGCACCCGGAATGTTGTAGTTGAACCATTGGTAGGAACGGATTCTATATCCTTTCATGTAGTCATACCAAAAGAAACCAAATTGAAAAGGGATTAACAGAAGCAAGAGGTAGGTTAAATTCTTTTGCCTTAGCATTAGCTTTTGTATTCCTAATGTGGCGAGCAGGACCGCAAACGGAAGCATAAAAAGAGCACGAGAAATCCTAAAGTGGTCTCCTGCGATTGTTGCTGCCAAAGGAGAAGTAAAAAAGCAGAAGATAAGAAGTTTGTTGAATACCGACTGGCCTTTCCAGGCTAGCAAAAGTCCTATGGGCAGAAATACTACTAAAGGCAGGAGAAACACTCCAGACATGCGGGTTGAATGGATGAGGCTTTGGTCTCCTTTGAGAAATAGAAAAACAGGATTAAAGAAGTTTACAAATACATCTATTCTGTGCAGTAGGTTGTTCGGAGAAATAAGGGTTAAGAATCCGAGTGCCGGGTGGAGCTTTGTGTCGTAAATTCCAGTATATTTAACCTGATCAACAAGCGTGTCAGGATATTTTTGCAGCCACCAAACCAGAGGGAGAATGGGTAGGACGAAGGCAGTGACCAGGTAGAAAATGAGGACTGGTTTCTTTTTTAATTTGTTTCGCACTACAAATAAGGTGCTCAAGAAATAGAGAGGCATCATAATCTTTGTGGCGTGGTAACTGTGAATTCCGATTCCCAACAGTAGAACGCCCAGTAGAAGAAACCAGGTTTTGTTTTTCTTTAAGAAAACTTTAAGACAAATCAGCCAGCTCAGAATAAATGGGATAGGATAGAGGTTATCTAAAAGAATTCGGGAATGCATAAAGTAAACGGGGGTTGTCAGGAGGAGTACGCATGTTAAAAAAGCCCATTGCCAACTTTTAAAAACCAGTTTTCCCAGAAACCACATTAATGAAATTCCGACAACTCCGATAAAGACACTTGGCAGGCGAATAATTGATTCCGATAATGGTAGAAATTTAAGGATTAGTGCAGTCAGGTAGACGATAATTGGGGTTGCCCACATTACTCCGAGGTGCCAAAAATACAGAGGCATAAATCGTCCGTTCTCATCGAATCCGGTTTTGGCTAAGGAATAAGCGTTTAATGAAAAGCCAAGTTCGTCCTGGTTTAGATGTATGGGGGTTCTATTAAGGAAGGTGCCGTACAAAAGAACGGAAACCACCAGAAGCAGCAAAAGAGCGAGCCTGCTCATTTTTCTTTGAAATTGGTTTTAAAAAACCTTTTGTAAACTAGTAGGTAAATGAAGAAACTTACGAACCCTAGAATACGTGGCATTATTCTGTCGTAGGCAGACATTATTTTTACCAAAACTTCTATTCTCGGAAACCACCAGAAATTGTAAAGATTTAATAAGCTTATACCCGATACTGCCCAGTAAAGAGGTGACAGTACGGGATAAAGAACAGCTAGGATTGTAAAGTACGGAAACAGTGGATATAGGTATCTTTCGTGCATGTTTGTTTGAAGCATAAACGAAGAGAAAGCGACTATGCTCAGGCACCAAACAACAGATTTTATATCTTGCTTTTTAAAAACTAGAATTAGGGCCGGGAGATAAGAGAGAGCGAACAGGAGATTCCCCCACAGTTTGTAAGGTAGAGGCCCTAGCATTGCGGTGTGTGGCCTTTCGTGAATCCCCGTGATACCTGCCCAGATATTAAAAGCGTTGGCGGTTATTACTTGTAGCTGTTGGGTTAATACTTTGTCTTTGTACATATAGAACAACCAGACAAAGGGATTTCTATTTGTGGAGAACGGTAGTGTAAGTAGTGTGAATATAACCAGAACTAAGGCAATTCCTATTGCCCATTTTTTGGGACTGTATTTTTGACGAAATGCTACTACTAGGAGTATTGGTAAGAAGATTACTAAAGAAAGTTTTATGTAGAGCGAAGCAGCAAAAACGATAAGTGCGAGAGTAAGTCTTTTTTTGAAAAGAAACCAAAAAGAAAGGAGTGCAAGGAAATTTACAAGACTGTCTGTTTGTCCCCATATTACTGAATTGTAAAAAACAACCGGATTAATAAGAAAGAATACTGCCCCCCAAACGGCGCCTTTACCGAGTTTTAATTCCTTTAAAATTAGGTACACAAGGTAGGCTATTCCTAAATCGGCCAAAATATAGGGAAGTTTTAGCAGTGTTTGGTAGAGATTTGTTTCGAAGAACAACATTATGTTTGAAGGAAAAGGAGGGATGTTTACATTTAAAAACCAGAAGAAGGAAAAGACTGCTTCAAAGAGTTTTCTAATTCCGGCAAATATATAAATAGTCCCTGGCGGTTGGTTGGGCCAGGTAAAACTCCAGACATTGGCTTTATAGAAAAATCCTGGACCGTATTGCCAGAATCTTATTCCCCAATCGACGTGGTTATTTAGATCAGGGTGCCATGTAATAAAAGACAGGGCAAAACGAAAAACGAAAAATGATAAAAGTATTTTATTTATTGACTTCATCTCATTCAAAGACCTTGTTTGTCGACTTTCGTCAACAAATAGTAGGCCGGTTCGCCTGATGGAAACGGTGATGACTTCACCAGTTTAAGATCCCCGGGTAGTCGTTCTGGCTCGAGTATAAGATTAACATTTACCTCCTTTGCTGTTGCCAAATATAGTGTCCTGTCAGGCAACACATTTGCCAGACTATATAAATCTACCCCGGGAGAGCCAAAGTAATACTTGTCGAGCTTTGAGATTTGGCCAAAGTTTGGAATCGTTTCTACCGGTAACCATTTGCCGTCTTCTCTATATTGATAGTTTTGATGGAAAACTTTTGGATCAAATTGAGACCAGCCTAAGAAAAATATATAAGCTGGTTCCCCAGCCATTGAAATTATAACTCTGTCGTATTTTCCAGACTCGGACACTGCTGTTTTTATAGCATCTTCATACCCTGCGTGCCACCAACGTTCTGAATCCCACGGGTAATGTACCCAAAAAAGGTGTTGGTAAAATACAAAAGAGAGCAGAATAACCCCTCCAAGAGAAACAAGAAATAGTTTTTGCCATCTTTTGTTTAACCATTCGTGAGCTTGATAAATTCCCAGGCTGGTTAAGAAAATAAGAGGGGGTAACAGGAAAAACAGCCTTGTGGCATGATGACCCCCGTCTCTGGTTAGAGCGGCTGGAAGGGATGCAGAGAGTGTCCAAACACAGAGAAAGATCTTTACTTTTTTATCTAACTTAGAATAGATCAAAGATGCTACCCCAAGAAGCAAAAAGAAAAATTCGAATTTGTACATTTGACCCATGCCCGAGGGAGAGTGGCGGGGATTCAGATCGCCTTCGATGAATAAAAATTTAGCAGAGTAGGGTTCAAGATAGTTTCTAAAAACAAACGAAAATGGCCAGGTAATTTTGTTGTGGAATGCGCGATCTAGAACAGTTGGCTGTATGCCAATTTGGGCCTCCGGGGTTCTCATTTTTGCGTCCCTGAGCCTTGCGAAACCTATTTCCGGAACCATTGTTGGATCCGAGAAAACCGAAATGTAATTAAACCTTGCCGCCCCACCTCCAAATATCGTGCTGTAGGTGATGGGTAGGACTACCACAGCAAAAGCAGCACAAGCCCACAATAGGTATTTTTTCGATACTTTGAACAGGTCCTTTCTCCAAATGAGAAATAGTGTTACTAAGGTTAAGGGTAAGAAGAGTTTTGCGGTACTGTAAACCCAAGGTGTGAACGCCAGACAAATAGCAGAAAACACCAGATACTTTCCTGTTTTTAATCCGCGGAAGAAAAAGTATAAGCCAGCAAGATAAAGCGCAAGCATTTGGGTTACTTCAAACCCTGCCCGAGAGTACTGTATATGCCAGGGAGATATGGTGAGCAGGAAACTTGCCAAAGTTGCCAGCTTCTCGTTCCCTGTCATTAATTTGACAAGAAGATATAACAACCACACTCCGAGTATTCCAAACATTGCTGCTGGCAAACGAACGCCCCACGGAGAGATTCCAAACATCGCGACAGTTGGGACTGCGGAGTAAAGGTAGAGTGGTGTTCTCCATTCGGCCAGAGACTGAAAATGCAAAGGGAGGAAATTACCGGAATAATCTCTACCGGTTTTCAAAACGGAGTAGGCGTGATAACCAACATCAAGTTCGTCTCCGAAAAGCGAAACCGGAACCACGTCTAGTTTCCATAATCGAAGTATGGCTGCTAACGTTATTACGAGTATGATTAGGTTTTTGAAAAGAGTCTTTGCCATTTTTGCGCAGACCAGAGAACAGAATTGATCAAGTAGTGGTTTAGTTTGCCGTGATAAATTTTACTTGAAGGAACCAAGCGTCTCCATTGATCTTTTTGGTCGGCAAGAGATTTACCACTAACCCCATGATAGTGGATAATTTCCGCGTTGGGTAGATAGTAGATCTTTAGGCCGGCTTTTCTTATCCGCTTGCAGTAGTCTAGGTCTTCAAAGTACATGAAGAACTTTTCATTAAGAAGACCAACCCTTTTAAAGCCTTTTGGAGTTATTAAAAAAGCGGCCATGACGAGGGCCTCGACTTGGGTTGGAGTTTTTCCTTGGGGGATATATTTGGAGAAGGAGTTTTTAACTCCAAACCAGTATTCTTTGATTGCACCGATTAGAGTAGGAAGATGGAAAACGGAGGGTTGGGTAGAACCATCAGGATTTACTAGTCTTGCCCCAATCACACCAGCATCTGGATTGGTTTGAGCAAATTCTAACAGCGTGTTTATCGCTTCGGGTCTAACTTCGGTGTCTGGATTGAGAAGTAAGACATGCTTAGATTTTGCTTTTTTAATGCCTTGGTTAACGGCTTTAGCAAAGCCAACGTTTTGACTGTTTTGTATAAATTTCAGGCTTCTTTTTTCTTTTAAAGAAGTGAAAGAGTTATCGGTTGAGGCATTATCTATTGCTATGATTTCACTTTTGGGAGTGCTTAGGTTATTTGTTGTTTTGTAGATAGAATCTAAACACTTGGTAAGGATATTTCCGGTGTTGTAGTTAACAATAACTATGGATATATCACATTTTGAAAGAGTTGATGATTTCTTCATTGGCAAGAATTATCTCCTTTCTTTCTCTTATACGCCGTACAATGATCTTGGGGGTTTTTAGGAGAGCTAAAAAGATCACAATTGTGTACCCTGGATGTTTAAGACGCCATAGTAGCCCGGGTAGATGTTTTGTTAACAAAAACCAAGTATCCAGGTGTTTCCATTGGAATAAAAGTTGATTTCTTTCTTTTATATAGTTTAAGTATCTTAACGAGAAGTTGTTGCTGTTGATTGTTGATTCGTGTTTATGTTCGACTTGGGCTTTTGGTTCCCATAGAAGATTCCACCCTCTTTTTTGGGCACGAAAGGAGAGGTCAACATCTTCCCAATAAAAAGGACTAAACATTGTGTCCATGCCGCCGAGTGTTTTCCACATAGATCGCCTGAAGGCACCACTTCCACCACTGATCCAGAAGGTTTTGTGGGATTTGTCTGTTACCTTGCCGGGTCTGTGCCCCAAGAACCCGTGTTCGATTTTCGGTACCGCATAAGAATACCTTTTTTCGTTTAAAGAGACACCGAATATGTCGGGTTTTTTGAAATGTCTAAGAACTGGAGATAGGATTTTGTTCTTTGGAATGACGTCGGAGTTGAGGAGGAAAACAATATCGGCATTCGTACTTTCCACGCCATCATTCACGGTTTTTGCGAAGCCTTGGTTTTTGTTGTGTCGCACAATATTGACGGTGGGGAACTTAGATTTTAAAAATTCTACACTGCCATCAGTTGATCCATCGTCAACCACTACCACCTCGTCGAAACCAACCTTAAGAACTTCCGGAAGATTTTTTTTTAGGAGTTCTCTACCCTGCCAATTGGGAATTATCGCTGCTGTTTTCATTTTTATCTCCGTCGTTGAACGAGAAAGTGCGTTCCTGGTTTTTCTCCAAACTGTTTCTCTTCTATTACTTTACCGTATTGCTCTTGCTCCTTTAGGAAACCATCTATAAATGCTTGTCTTACTCCGCGGGACGGTTCAACTATTGCAAACATTGTATAGTCTTGGACCTGAGATCGCCAAGGAGTAAGGTTGCCCGGGTATCCTGGAGCCGCTTCGCCTGCCCAGTATGGAAGGTATCCGTATTTACTTTTACCATACCACTCGAAGAGATAGGACCAAGTTGTGTTGATTTTTAAAGGCATGGTACTTGCTGCAACTACAATTGGTTTTCCGTTTGAGGTTTTGTAGATGTATTCGAGAATTGCTTTCTCTTCCTTCAGAAGCATGCCTTCTTGAACATATATGTCGTTTATCGGACCAACAGAATTTTTTTGTATAAGTTTCCAGCTACTTAGACTTATTCCGATTAATATGAGTGTTATTACTAGTTTGTTTTTAAGGAGGTTAACCATTAGAAATGAAGTGAGGAGTAAAATTCCTGCTGATATTCCAATGTTTGAGTAGTAAAGATTGTGTCCCCCAAGAAAGATCAAAAGAGCGCTTGAGAAAACCCAGAGCAGAAGGACTGCCAGCACGGGACGAGGTTTCTTGCGCTTTACCCATAAGAATACGGAAGCTATGACCAGAATGGCAATTAAAAGTCTGGGGCCATGTCCATCAATTGAGAAGATGTTGTGGCCGAAGTGTATTTCCAGCCTGTCTAAATAATTACTCCAGAGTTTTGCAAAATTCTTTGCGGCTCCTTCGCCTTGGGCGATATTTAAGAGTATTCGAAAGCTTCGAGCGCCATATTTAATGTCCGCAAGGATGAACGAAGAAAACGAAAGGACGCCTGTTAGAACTAACAGTAGTGTCCGTTTGAGATTGAATGTCTTAAAGTTTTTGATGAAGATCATGGATAGAACAAGAGAAATAATTGATAAATAAACCAAGAAGAATTGGAACTGTATCGACAACCCAAGTCCGATAACCGCAAGCAAGAGTCCCCACCACTTTCTTTCTAGACCAAAGTATAAAAAGCCTAGATAAAACAACATTATGGAAACTACCGCAGGAGCTGGGTTTCCAAAGTAAAGTGAGTATTGCGTCTGTTCATAAGACACCGCGTAAAGAAAGGCTGCTATGAGCCCGACTTTCTTCCCGCTAATTTTTTTGCCGATTAAAAAGATTAGAAAAACACCGGTTGAGTTGATTACAGATAGCAGAAAGGCTGGAATCGTTGGGTTACCGCCTCCCACAATATAAGCAGGGCCTATTAGATACCAGTAAAAGGGGCCATGATATAGCCCCTCTAGAGACGTTGATGGGCCAATAATTTTTAGGTCTCCTTTTTTATATATTACCTGGGACTCGTAAGCGTCTCGGGCTTGGTCGTAGCCAAAGTAGGTGTTTTGGGGAAACCACCATAAACGTAAGGCTAGGGCTATTAAGAAAATGGTGGTTAGGAAGAATTTTGTTGTTCTCATTTCTTAACCACCTTGACTGCTTGAAGCATTCCGAGCAGAAAGCGCCTTGTTTCTTTTGTTCTAAAGTTGGCTTTTCCAAGGGTTGTCATTATAGCTTCGGCAGAAAGATCTTGTATGTGGGTATTCTTCCATATCTTTCCGGGACCCATAAGCCAAAAAAACCACCCGATCCGGAAAAGTATGTTTTCGTTCGGTACTAAAATTACAGCGTATCCGTCGTCTTTAAGTACTCGGTGTATTTCCGATGCTACCTGGGTCGGATCCTCGACGTGCTCAAGAGTTTCGAGACAAAACACAGCATCAAAAGTTCTTGTAGGGAAGGGTAGCGCGTGGGCATCAGCTACACGAAAGGACACTATCTTACTTCTGGCAAAACGGCGTTTTGCGTACGAAATGGAGGCCGCCAGAACATCTATGCCAACGACTTTGGTGGCTTTCGATTTTTCAATTATTACTTTCGTGAAAGTTCCGTCTGCTGAACCAATGTCTAGAATTTTTCCGCCTGCCGGTTCAATCATTTCTCCAATCTCCTTAAATCGCGTAGTATGCCAAAATCTGTGGAGAAAACTTTCTTTTATTGATCTTGCATAATGGTTGGGGGGGACTTGTTTATGAAGTTCGGCTGCTTTTTGTTGACGGTTTAATTTGTTCGAGTTTTGCATTACAGAATTAGTTTTCTGTTTTTTTCTCTAAGTAAGAAAACAGACAGCCCTCCTAGTAGCAGTGCCGAAATGATACCAATTTTGATCCCATTAAAGAAAGAGCTTGATTCATACGTCATCCTAATAGTATGTTCACCTTTGGGAATCGGAATGGCTCTGAATGCGAAATTTGCTCTAAGAATTGAATTTCTTTCTCCATCGATCACGGCTTTCCAACCGGGGTAATATGTGTCTGAAATAAACAAAAGCCCGTCTTGTTCTGTTTCTACTATTAGAACGCTCTCGTTCTCTGTGTTTTTTGTGTAACTGACGGCACCAACTTTGTTGGAAGGTTGTGGTTTTGTTGTTATTGACGAGTCGTCTGCTAGTACGATTTTTTTATCTATGGGGAAAGTGGGGTCCATGAATACATCCAATGCCTCCGGCCCGTCCACCTTTACCCAATTGTAGACCATGAAAGCACGTGGCAATACGTTTGTGTTTTTCAAGACCGCAACGGAGCCATCTTCAAAGACTGGTGTCAGTTTGTCCGAGGTGAAAGCACTAGGTATTTCGCCAGTTGGGCTTGGCTCATTTTTTTTGTTTCTTTTTATTACGAGATTATATTTAACGTTAACTAAATCTAAAACTCTTGTTGTTTCGTCTCCAATTGTTCCATATCGCCCAACTGGGCTTGTTCCACTTCTACCGCTTGTTACAGCCGCAATAAATTGAGAGATCTCCAACGGGTAAACTGCGTCATATCCTTCGAGGGTTTCGATTTTATAAGGCATTCGCATATTTATGGGGATTACTCTGGAACCCGTAGTTCTGAATGGTTTTTCTTGGTTTTTTAGAAATTCCAGAACTGGTGTGTTGGGGAAAATGATATTGCGTGGACTGAATGGGGTAAATTTCCACCCAGGCTTAAAAAGTTCCGCACAGGTTATCAAAAGTAATATTGGAAGCAGGTGTTTTTTGGCTGGCCTGTATTTGTTTGCGATTGTAATCAGTGGGAAAGAAAGCAGCAAGATGAGCGTTGGATAGGCAAGGTTTCTGAGCCCTGTTCTGTACTGGCTTTTTTCTTGAGTGAGGATATTGAAACTGTCAGGGGCTTCCGGAAGGTTAAATGGTCCGTGAACATAGAGAAAGGCAGAAACCGTAAGGAAAAATAAGAGTAGGACGGTCGGTAGTAAAAACGTTTTCAGAGGACTGATTTTTTTGGCGATAAGGGTGTTTGCTCCAAATCCCGCAAGGATGGCTATACCTAGATTAAAGAGTACGAGAGCTCGATGGGCCGAGGCAGCCTGAAGTCCAAAAACTCCGGTCTTCCAAAAAAAGATGGAAACAGGTGTGGGGAAGGATAAAATCAAAGAAATACACAAAAGGACGATTGCAAACCTTTTATTCTTGTTCTTTGAATGCAAAATTCCCGCACACGCAAGTGTTGCAGCAACGACACCAACGAATCCTGTGTTTGATGTATAGTCTTGGGGTCCCCAATAGTTTTGAGTAGCGTGGTTGCCAAAGAAGTCTGGAGCAAGAAATGTTATTGTTTTAATCCACGGTAGAAAGGCCCATTCGTATGGATGTGGTTCTACCTCTCGTTGTGAAAGAGATAGAAGTTCGGCTCCGGGGAGTATCTGAGGAGCCGCCAGCCCAAGTCCGAAGAGGCCAGCTACTCCCAACATGACAGCTTTTATAAGATACTTCTTGCTTTTTTCGAATCGCCATAAAAAAAGCAAGATTATGCTAAGTGCCGTATAGAGAACCACCTGGGGATAACCCGAGTAAATTTGGATAGCGAGGACCGTAGGAAACAGAATTAGGTTTGAGATTTTGCCACTTTGGAGCCATTTATCTTCCAGGAGTAAGAGCAGTGGAATAAAAGCTGCGGCAAGCGCATGGCCATTCCACTGAGACCAGACCATATTGAAACCAGAAAACGCAAATATAGTGGCTCCGATTACTGCTGGTAGTTTTTTTATTTTCCAATGGACAAGCAAAAGATAGGTAAATGTTCCAGCAAGAAGATGTTGGAGCATTATCTGTACACTCCAAGCAGTTAGACGGTCAAACAACCAATAAACAAAATTGGTTGGAGAAAATGGGGCGGATTGAAAGTTTGCAAGAAGTGGGGTGCCTCCTAAGATATATGGGTTCCATAATGGCCATTCGCCGTTTTTCAAGAGGTCTATTGCCAACATTTGCATGGGGTAAATGAAAGAAACAACATCTGTTGTTATCGGATTCTTGACTGGGACTCCCACCGGAAAACCCCATTTATAATCTAGCCATGGATAGTAAGCACCGACTACAAAATCTCCAGGGAGAGGAATTTTATTTTCGAGAAAGACAGGGTAAAAGAAGACTGTGACAATAGACGCCAGCAAGATAAATGGCCAGGTTTTATTTAAAAATCTCACCAATGCTCTTCTCAAATGCGTTGACAGAAAATCTTTTTGAATCTTTTTCAGCAGTGATTGCAATTTCTTTCCTCCTCCTTTCATTTCTTATCAAATCTAAGGTTATTTGTTCAAGTTGTTGGGTATCGGTCCATAAAAAGCCGTTTTTACCTTCTCTTATTGTTTCTTTGTGCCCCCCTTTGTTAACAACGATTGGTACACATTTTGCTGATTGAGCCTCGACAACGGTCATTCCAAAATGTTCTACTTGGTGGGGTTCTTTTCCCTCGTCGACACCAAAGCCTGAGGCAGACCAAAAGATTTTTGATTTTGCATAGAATTCACGAACTCCACTCAATGGCAAATTTTCCAGGATGCTAATTGGATACCCGCGTGAGTTCTCCTTTAGGTACTCGACAAACTCGCGGCCGCCAACTTCGCTCCCCCCTATTAGGACCAGGCGCCAGTTTTTTAACCCAGAACCACACATTTTTTTGAAACTTTCTATTAGAATGTCTTGTCTTTTATGTTGTTGAAGTTGAGAATACCGTCCAACAAAGAGAATTATATTTTCTTTTCTGCCGCTCTTAAAAAGATTGATGTTTACCGGAGGATAGGCAACCAATGAATTTACTCCATATTCCTTGTCTACAAACTGCTTTGTGAAACGAGAGTTGCAGATAAAGGCGTTTATTTTTGTTTTCTTTAATCGGTTAAATAACGATCGACCGTCGACGTTTGTAAAAGGAGTCTGGAAGTGAACGATGTTCTTTTTGCCCAGAAGGAGAGGGATACTTCCGTCGGATAGCCAGAAAACTAGGTCATACCCTAAGCCGTGGTTTAATTCTTCTGTAAAATTTACTTTTGACAGGTCTATCCCGAGGCGAGTATCTAACCAGTCGTCTATTTTTTTATCCTTCCACCAGACATCGACGTTGTATCCACTTTTCAGTAGAATACTGGATGCAGTTAGCATGTACCTTTCTCCCCCTCCGGCTGTGTCTAAGTATGGGTCGTAGATTAATGCTTTCATTTTTTAGGTGTCTGGGTTTTTTGCATCTCCCAAAGTTTGGCGTAGGTGACAAACCGACTGTAACCCTGGTAAACGCAGTAAATAATCCCTTCGGGTCCATCTAATACTCCCAGTTTTGTAACTAGCCTGTGCCATATTTCTTGTAGAATCACCCGCATAAACCTCCACCAAGTCACGGGAGGGTGGCCGGCATCAAACAGAAGTTTGGCTTCAAAGGTTGCGTAGCGGTTGGTTTTTGTAACCATATCGCCGATATTCTCCTCCTTAATGTGGACTAGTGCATTTTTAAGTCGGCCAATACTACCGTTTATTTTGGGTTGTTCGTGTACCTCCCCGTCCCATCTTAAAAGATTCTTTTTCTTGATGAGACGAAGGACGTAGTCAGGATACCATCCGCCATATCTTAAATATTTTCCAAAAACAAAGTTCTTACGAGGCATGTCAAAAGCCGAGAATTTACTGGTTTGGGTTTCTCTTTTTATCTCTTCTCTAAGTTCCTCCGATACTCTTTCGTCGTAGTCTACATAGAATAACCATTCCCCGTTTGCTACTCCCTTTGCTTGCGTTCGCCACGAAGCAAAGTTCTTTCCCCTTTGTTTGTATATTTTTGCGTTATACTTTTTACCTAAAGAAATTGTTTTGTCCGTAGACCCGCCATCCAAAAGGATTATCTCGTCTGCCAGGTCCTTTATTGATTCCAAGCAGTCCTCTATTTTTTTCTCGGTATTTTTGGTGATAATTACTACGCTTAGTGTCATTGGCTAAAACTTCCTTTCCCAAAGCTCTGTTTGTAAAAATCAATGACTCCTTTTTTCTGCCAAGGGCGACCGGCTAGTAACAATTTAATGCTTTCGCGGAGAAGAGCAATTTTGGACCGAATAGGAGCATATGTGAGACCGAATAGGAGACGGTTTCTGGTTATATAATAGTCATTCAAAGCACCGCCTATGCCTGAGCTTTGAGAAACTTTATGCCAAATGTGGCTGTCGGGGACAAAAAGGATTTTCCAACCTGCTTGGCGAGCTCTGATTGAATAGTCTACGTCTTCGAGGTATAAAAAATACCGTTCGTTTAGGTAGCCTATCGTTTCTATTACCTCGCGTCTTAAAAACACGCATGCGCCTGTTGCAAAGTCAATCTTGCGGATGACGTGATACTGGCCAACATCTACGTCGTCCACGCCATAGTTGGAACCCAAAACATTTTTCCAATCAATTATTCCACCTGCGTACCAGATGACTTTTCCCAGTTCGTTTGGATGATAGTCCTCTTTGTGGTACTCATAACCCTTGGCAAAGTATATTTTTGGGGAGAAGACACCCCCTTCTTTATGGGATTCTGCCGCGTCTAGAAATTTGTTTAAGAAACTTTCAGAGACTGTTGTGTCATTGTTCAAAAGGAGTATGAAGTCCGCACCATTTTCCACGGCATATCTTATGCCGACATTGTTTCCGCCAGCATAACCTAGGTTTTTTTTATTTTCTAGTAGGGTAATTTTTTTTTCTTTGCGCAGCAGGGTTCGTGAATTATCGGTGGATCCGTTATCTACAACGATAACTTGTAATTTGTAATTCGTACTTCGTAATTTTCGGATGCTGCTTAGACATTCAAGCGTGTCTTTGATTCCATTCCAGTTTAGGATGACTATAGACACTTGGTACATTATTTTTGTAGAAGCCGTCTGAGGAATTTTTCGGGTAGATTGTATTTTCTGATACCTGTATTCCGAAGCCAATAGTCAAGTTCGAATTCACTTTTTGAGAATTGGGTGCTTATTTGTTTCTGGGTAATTTCGCTTTCTTGAAATCCTTCCTTTTCCCAAACCTTTATATAAACAGTTAGCTCTACGAATGCTTGAAGGGCGCTTAGTGCTAATCCATGTACTCCATCCTTATAGCCTTCCCCTGCAAAATACCTGCTTAAAAATTCACCCAGAGGTTTTTTTATTAGATCTAGTGAATAAAATTCGTATCCTTTTTTTTGGAGCTCTGTTGCAAGCACTGTGCTATATCTATTATGCCGTTCTAAGTATTGGGCAACTGTCTCATAGTGGTGGTGGATAATCGCAAATTTTTCCTGGGCTGGCAGATCGAGTCCTTCTCCTTTTGTCTCTGGTACGGAATGAATTACCTCGTTCCAACTCACTGCACCTTTTTTGAAAAAACGGATGTTGTAATCTGGCCACCAGCGAGAGTGTTTGAGCCATTTTTTGAAAACGATGTTTTTCCTAGGAAGTCTATAGAAATCCGAAGGTTTTTTACTTTTTGCGATAATTTTTAGCTTTTTGGCAAGTTCCGGCTTTATTTCTTCGTCTGCGTCGAGTATTAATATCCAATCGCAGTTGGCTTTACTTATTGCAAAATTGCGGGCAGGTTCGACGTAACCAACTGGTTTATGGGAATAGACCTTAGCACCTTCCTTTTTGGCGATTGCAACAGTTTTGTCTGTGGATTCCATGTCTACTACGACAATTTCATCAGCAATGGATTTTATTGATGCCAGAGCACGGGGCAGATTCTTTTCTTCATTTAGAGTGTTTATGACCACGGTGACTGTCATTTGTCTTTTATTGTAGCGTAAGTTAGTCTACTTGATAAATATCTACGGATTTGTTCTCGAAGATGCGTGAGATTCCGAGTTGGGTTTCTCCTAAACTCGCGCGTTGGCCTTTAACCCAGTAGACGTATTTAATGTTGTTTTTTCTCAAGAAGGCGTATGTTTCTTTTTGATCAAGGTTTTTAAGCCATTCTTCAACCTCTTTTCTACGGGCTCGCCATTCGTAATCGGTAATGTTTAGGTTTATTTCATCTTCCAGAAAAGTCGGTTTTCCGGAAAAGGCAGCGACATAGGCAGTTGATTCATACAGGTATAGAGGCCTTGGTGGATTAACTACCGCTTGCTCGGCTGCGTAGGAATCAAAGGGATAAGTTAAGACGACTCCTCTTTCGTTTTTGGATAAAAACTTCAGGGCTTCTATCTCATCATTTGGAAGTCTTGCCGGGGGGCGAGAGGGAAGATAGTGTTGTAGAGTGGCATAGGTGGTTGGAAGCGTGAGGACGAGGAGGGCGCAAACAAGAATGATACGTACTTGGTGCGATTTATCTTTGATCAAATTCTCGAAGGCGATTCCGGCAATGATGCTTGCGAAAAACAGATAGTAGTAAAAAAACTGAATGGTGTTCCAAGGTGTTCCCTTTTGGAGGAATAACATCGGCGCTGTTAATGCTTCTGTCGTAAGGACTACCATAAAAACCTTAATGGGAGAAAGCTTGTTCCAACTCTTAATCCACCGAAAGTTTTCGGTTCCAGCAACAATACGTGTCCCCATGTTTCCTGCCCAGAAAATAATAAAAGCAACTATATAAGCTGGTACACCTTTCACAAAGTTTCCCCCCGCCTTATAGTTTGTCATTGCCTCGTAGTAGCGTGGCCAACCCAGACGGTCTGACAGGGCCATCATTGTTTCTAAAAACCAAAAAGGTTGAAAGACAACTAGAGAAGAGGAGTTTTTGTTTAGAGGGATAAACAACAGTAAAGAGATAACCAAAGATGTTGTGGCAAGAGCAAGGTATGAAGTGTTTTTTTTAAGAACGAGGTCATACAGTCCAACCGCCAGCAGGGCGCTAATCGTTAGGATTCCAGCATAGACCTTGATTTGGGTCGTAATTGCAATTAAGAGAACTAAAACCGCGAATTTTTTCCAAGTTTTTTTTTCCTCGTATTTAAGGAGGATAAGTAGTATTACCAGTAAAGCAACGAGAGATAACGCAAAAGGAGGGTTGATTAGCGTGGAGATTGCTTGCTGAGACCAAAATGTTGACTCCCCTCCTATGTGACCATCCCGGATTAAGGAAACTATTGGGCCAAAACTTCCGCCAAAATAGACAAAAAAGGTGGCCCAAAATGCTCCTTTTTTTGATTTGGTCCATCGCTCCACAAACAAGTAGGTTAAAAAGCCGATTAATACAGCAACGATGGGTGGAATTATTTGGAAGTATAGCGTTTGGGCGGGAATATGGAAAAACCGTACAAAGAGGCTTAATAACAAATCAAAGCCTATATGGTAGTTTTTTAGGTCTGAGCCTGAGAAGACGGGCATCTCCAGAGAGTCATTAGCCAGATGATTTATGAGTGCTATGTGCCACACGCCGTCGTGGCCGTTGGGGCCCCAGAATCCTATGCCTCCGACGCATTTCGCGTCCCAGCAGAGCCCGCTTTTAACCATAGTAAGACTCCAAACGAGACTTCCGATAATGATAAGAAGAGCAGCGGGTTTATTGTTTTTTAGCGATTGCATACCAGACTTTCCTTGCATCAACGGCTAGGGTGGGGCCAATTAATAGACTTATTACGACAGAATAGAAGATAACCCCTGTTATTATTAAACTGGAAACGCCTAACCAACTGACGGGGACCACTGTTCTTAAGAAATAAAGAATGGTCGCCATTGCTGTGGTTCCCAATAGCGGTTTCACGATCGAATAGGAAACGTCAAATTTTACATACTTATATGCGATAACGATTGCAACTACCGAGCTTAGTCCTATCAACAGTGCTCCCAGCGCTGCTCCGTTAACTCCACCTCGGTTGGCAAAGTAGGGCATTATCGCCCAGGTCAAAATTACCCACATAATCATGAGTTTGAAGGTTGTACGGATTCTGCCGATAGCGTTGAGCATATTAGTCAAGGGGGTGGTAATGGCGGCGATTCCAGCGCTCAGGCCAAACAGGTTTAGTGCAAACAGGGCTGGCTCCCACTTTTCATACTTTGGTACAACTTCGGTCAATAAAGGAGCCAGTAGCATTAGTCCCGCGATAGCAGGGAAAACTAAAAGGCATATAAAAAAAATGGATCGGGAGAGAGCACTCTTGAGTTGGGTATGATCGTCTTGGAGTCGAGAAAATGCAGGAAAGGTGACCTTTATTACTTGGTCCATAAAGAACCTTAATGGGGCCTCTCCCCATTTCTTCGCCCACAATAGAAGTCCCAGGTTGGCAGGGCCTAGAATTCCCCCTAAAACAATAACTAGGCCGTCGTCTTTGAGGACGGCAAGAAAGGTATTCAGTTGATATGGAACTCCAAATTTAAACAGGCCTCGTATCGAATCGAGGGAAAAGACAAGCTTTGGTCTCCAGGGTTTGAGTATGTAAATTGAGACTAATCCTACAATACTCTGCACAAGTACCGCATAGGCAAGGCTTATTATTCCAAAGCCCGACCAAGCAAGGCCTATCGCAACGAGATTGAAAGCAATTGATTCGAAGATTTGAGGGATTACTAATTTTGTGAATTCTAACTTTCTCTCGAGTAGAACTGAAGGGATGGTCTTTAAGGAAGACAATAGGAATCCAATATAAAATGACCAAAGGAGGTAAATTCCGGGGGTAGTTAGTTGTTGCCAGCGGGCAAGGAAGGGGGTTGCCGCAAAACCTATTGCAACAAGAAGAATCACCAGTGACTGTTGGATGATAAAGGTTGTCCCCAACTCGTTTTTTGTTACTTTGTTGCGTTTTTGAATTAACGCCGCAGCAAGACCAATGTCTGAAAAGTAGGTTAAAAAACCCCGAACGGCTAGAGCTATTCCGTAAATTCCATATTCGACTTGGGTAAAGAGAATTGTAAAAAAAGCAAGGGAAACAAAATTTATTGCTTGGAGGATAAAGGTTCTTCCGGTGAGAGCGATGACGCCGTGTACGGATCTTTGTTTTATTGTTTCGAGGGTCAGTTCGGAATTAGCTTGCGCCACAGATAAGATTGTATCATCAGTCAATCTTTGCGACTACCGTAGATAAGATTGTATCACCAGTCAATCTTTGCGACTACCGTGTAGGCGGATTCTGGAATAACCTCTGTGGGAGGAATCGTATCTTGATAATAAACTTTTAGGGACGGGTCTTTGTAATAAAGCCTTAAACCGTCAACATTATTTAAAACGAAAGCCGCTTGTTTGGAGGTTCCTCCCCAGTCTTTCGCAACGAAAGGATAAGACGGATCGTTTTGGATATACAAGACGGCACCTTGGGGTAATTTAGGAAACTCGTAGGATATGTCTGATATTAGCTTTTTTGCGAGTCTTCCACGAGACGCTGCCCAGTATAGTTCCTTTCCCGCGAGGCTTGAGAAAAAAGAAAGAGAGAGTATTCCTCCGGCAAAAAATCCCGCAAGTAAAGCAGAAAGCTTGGGAGCTTTGCTTTTCAGGTTTTCGTAGGCAGAAAAAGTAAGAAAGATTATTGCTCCCCAAAAGGCCGGAAGTACTGGTTGCAGATAGTGTGTAGATTTATGCTGAGGAAGGAATAGAACGGGAACTAGACCTGTGGTAAACCAGACAATAAGAAGCCATAAAATTCTGCTTTTAAAGATGTTTTTAGACCCAGAATAGATGGTTGCTGCTATTAACACAGCTGCAGATATAAAAAAGCTTAAGAATATGGGTTTATAGAAATGCGGCCAATACCGCATCAGGCTTGGATTAAGTTTTAAACCTGGGAGGACAAAATCTATTAACATTTCGGGCAATCCAAAGGCCCACACCAGATACCACGAAAAAGTGTTGGCAAGTTTCTTAATCGAAAAGTCAAAATGATACTGAGTTTCCTCTTTTGAAAAACCGATCAGATTAATATCTGCCCAGGTAAAAACACATACTACTAATATGTGTGGCCAAAGTTCCAGTAAAGATTTCTTAATGGACTCTTTGAAAGAAGATTGAATAAATATTAAACCAGCAAGAAGAACGGGTAGAATTACGGATTGCTCTTCGGAACCGAGAGCTAATAAAAAAGTAAAGAAAGAAAGAACTTTTATCTTCTTATTCCCGGTTTCCAGGTAGCGATCGAACAGGAGTAAGGTAAGAAGAATAAAAAAGGTGGCGCCGATTGTTTGGATTCCACCGGCAAGATAATAGAGGGCGGCTGTGTTGGAGGTTGTTGCGAAGAAGAGGCTTGTAAAAAACCCAATAGTTTTGTTTTTGAATAGTTTTGCAATTAACAGATAAACCATGTAGGTGTTGGCAAAAAGTAGAAGAAAAGAAAGTATTCTGAGGGGAGCCGGGTTAAGGCCAAAGAAGGCATAAGACAAGTTGAATGGCAGTTCCCGGGTTATGGGGCGATAAAAGGCGATTTTCCTTTCTTCAAATGAATGAAATCCAAAGAGGCTAAGAAATCCTCCCAGAGTTCCATCGGTTTGGCTTACTCTGAAGTGGAAAAAGTCGTCTTGAGAAAAGAAGGTTTTGAGGGCTGGATGGTAAAGAATAAATACAAGGGAGACAACGAAGACAATTGCCAAAAGCTTGTTCACGACTTCAATTGTAGCGGTTTTGTTAGAATAACGTATGTCTTTTTTCTTAGCCCTACTCCTTAGTCCGTGGACATGGAGGTTGGTTTTTGAGAACGCTTTGATTGGGATTTTTGTGGTCGTCGTCTCTTTCCTTTTTTACAAAAAACAAAAGTGGTTAGACGGTAAGATACTTTTGTCTCTTTTGGTAATCCTTTTGGTTGTCCAATATAAGACCACAGACAAACAACCACTAAGTGCCCTTGGTGATAGTCAAAAGTTCGTTCAACAGCAAAGACTGCATATTTATCCACCCACTTTTTACCAGGTTTTTGGTCACTATATTTGGTTCTATCCTGCAAACTGGTTTGAAGAGAGTAAGTTCTCCATTTGGGTAAACAGAATTCAGCAAAACTTTTCCGAAGTGGTTGATCCTGGTCTGTATTTCTTTGCCAACCATCCGCGACAGCGGGTGGGTTTTGATGAGTTCGAAAAGTTTCCTTATGTCTTTCTCCCGTTTTTTGTCTTTGGAATTCTTAAATTAGAAAGACGGTTTTGTTGGCAGAAAGGTTTGTTTGTTCTTCTCCCTATCTTTTTGGTCTCGTTTGTGGGTCATCGGAATCAGTATGGCCCGATTGGACTTTTTCCTTTTATTGTCGTTGTTTGCGCAACCGGAATGAATGCTTTTGTAAAGCGGTTTGCTGGAAGGCAGAGTTTGAAAGTTTTGCTGTTGGTTTTTTTGTCTTTAGTGTTTCTTCAAGTTATGTCATATGAATACTCGTAGGTTTCGGTGGGTGATTATTGAAATCTTAGCTCTTTGTTTGATTGTGGTGTTTGGTACTTTCTTTTACCTACATGACTTAGCAAGAGTACCACCCGGGGTATATGTGGATGAGACTGTTACTGGTTATAATGCCTACTCGTTAAATCTCACAAGGAAGGATGAATATGGGAAATCTTTTCCGGTTGCTTTACGGTTTTTTGGGTCTTACTCACCGCCTGTTTACACGTATATTACGATCCCTCTTGTTCGGGTGTTTGGTTTGAATGCAATGGCTGTGCGGCTTGCTTCTTCCGTCTGTGGAATCTTCGGAATAATTGTGTTCTTTTTGCTTTTAAAGAGTTTAAGAATTACTAGAAGCAGAATTACTTTACTTACTACAACTTTTCTCTTTGCGATAACGCCGTGGAATGTTTTTTTTGCTCGGACTGGATATGAAATTTACCTGGGCTTTTTCTTGTTTTTTGTCGGTGTATTGTTTTGTTGGTTATCCCTCTCGCGAAAAACCTATTTATTGCTTGGTTTTATTTTCTTGTCACTTTCCACCTATGGAGCGCACCTAGAGCGTTATCTTTCTGTCTTTTTTGCGTTTTCGTTTTTGTTTTTATTTAGAAAAAACTTGTTTGATCGATCAAACAAGATAGTTCTGTTTGCTTCTGCTGTTGCTTTTGGGATAATTCAAATCCCCAATTTCACGCTTTTGGATACGACGGTGTTTTTCTCTAAGTCCGCTTTGTTTTACAGTCAACAGGTAATAAGTCAAGCAGAAAAAATTCGCTTTTTACCTGAGATAATAGCAATACCTCTTTCTTTTTTGAGGGAATTTTTCTCGCAGTATGTGGCTTATTTTTCTCCAAGGTCTCTTTTCTTTTTGCCAGATCCTGATCCGCAACGGTCTATACCTGATCTTGCTACTTTTTATCCTTGGATGGTAGGACCCTGGTTTTTGGGGCTCCTAAAACTATGGACTTTACGCAAAACAAACGCGGGTCGGTTTATATTTCTTTTGCTTTTCCTTATACCTTTTCCTGTTGCACTTACCAAGGATCCATTTTCGACTCAAAGGGCTCTTCCTTTATTGTTGCCTATCTCTCTTGTAACAACGCTCGGGTTAGACATGGTGCTGCAAAAAATTAGGCTAAGGTTCGCTTTTCCGCTGGTTGTATTTCTATTGGTGTATTCTATTGTTCTTCTTTGGAGGGGTTATTTTGTTCTGTTGCCACACGAGAGGGCTCGTGTTTGGGGATACGGTTTCCAACAATTAGCAGAGGTTATAAAAGAAAACCCGGATAAAAAATTCCTAATTGACCAGTCGAGAACGAAACCTGTTTACATAGAACTAGCCTTTTTCCTGGCATATCCTCCGGCTGAGTTTCAACAAGAGGTAGACCAAACGATTAAGGAAGACTACTACAATAAGCCAAGTTTCAGCTCATATTATAAGTTTGGGAATATCGAAACAAGAAACATTAGATGGGATGAAGATATTTATAAAAGGCAGATTTTGGTCGGGGATGAATTTGCGATTTCTGAACAGCAAGCAAAGGAGCATTTCTTGACTAAAGTTTTGGAAGTAAATGACTTAAACGGAAATCCAATCTTTCGTGGATATGAGACGAATCCAGAAATGAAATGCAAGATCTCTCCTAGTTCTCTTTGCACCCTTTAATCTATGAAGCTCCACGGCTAAAGCCGTGGCATCTTCTCAGCTTCACAGCTAAAGCTGTGATTGTAAAAGCATTCACCCACGGCAAATGCCATGGTTCTCTGCTTTGGCTGATAGAAGTTTGTGTATGCCCTCGGCAAACAGTTTTGCGCCCCCATGAGAAGGGTGGCGAACCTTGGGGGCTGGGATGTTTAGTTTATTTAATGTAAGTTCTGCTTTGTTGCCAATAGCAATAACTTTTTTAATCCCAAAAATATCTATCAGTTCTTGAATGAAAGGTCTGCCGATTGCGAGTTCTTCGCTGGTGGGAGCACGATTGGTTAGCCTCTTTCCGGGTTTGTGGGGATGGTACGGGTATGATGCCCAAATCAAGGGTAGATTTTTAACCCCCTTAAGAACGTTCCACACAATTGTTGCTGAAGGTTCTTTCCAAACCTTTTCGCTTTCGTCAGTTTTTTTATATCCTTTATGACTACCAAACATATCGATTTCTGGGATACCGTTGGTTATTATGTGTTCTGAGCAAAAAGATACTCCGGTCCATCGACAACCTTGGTAACCAGGAGCTTCACCGATTAACAAAACTTCAGGTTTTCTTTCGGCAAGTTGCATGAAGTATAGGAGTAGGTTCTTTCGTCGTATTTCGTTTGCGAGTGCATCCAGAGCATACACGTTGTGTGCATTTTGGGTTGGTTGGACTTTGGCTAATTTATCTATGAAGCTCTACCAGCTTACGCTGGTAGTTTCTTCTAGCTTCAAGCGGCTAACCGCTTGTCCTCACACTTTGTGTTCGGAAAATCTTCATCCTCGGGCTAACGCCCGAGGTTTTAAGATTGGTCGCTATAAACTTTTTAAGGCTTTCCTCCATGGCAGATTATTATACGGTATGAGAAAATAATGTATGGTGACACTTGTAGAGTTGGAAGTTGAAGTCGAGAAAATTAAGGAGCGAAATAGGAGGGTTGAGGCGGATAAAGATTGGGAGACAAGTAAAACTCGAATTGTTTTTATATCTTCTCTTACCTTTGTTTTGCTTTATCTCTTTTTAAGACTTAGTGATCAGCCTCTTGCCTTATTAAAAGCTTTGGTTGCTACTGTCCTGTATTGGGTTTCCACAGAGTCGTACGGAATGTTGAAAAAGTGGTGGCTTAAGAGAAGACACCACTGACGAAATTTCCCAGTCAAGTTGACTAGACTAGACACGCCTTGCTCCTCTGACTAGAATTCAAGCAATGAAGCAGCTACACTTAATTCAACTTCAAATTTTACGGAAGCTTCTTTTCGCGACTTCTCTTCGATATACAGAAATGAAGCCCGATAATGAGATGCTGAATAATCAGTTTGACTTCCACTTAGACCAGATTATTAAAGAAGGGTGGGTCACAAAAACCAAGGAAGGGTACTTTCTTACTTCATCCGGAAAAGAATATGCTAACAGGATGAATACTGGTACAGCAACGATTGAGAAGCAGGCTAAAATTGGCGCTATCGTTTGCGCTATTTGCGAAAGAAACGGGAAGAGACAGTATCTAGTCTATACGAGACTTAAGCAACCTTTTTATGGATGTCAGGGATTTATGTCGGGAAAGATTGCTTACGGAGAAACTGTTATTGACGGAGCAAAAAGAGAGTTGAAAGAGGAGACAAATCTTGACGGAGAACCGCAAGTTTTTAGTATTAGGCATTTTCGAGTTTTTGATAAACAAACGGGCGAACTTTTAGAGGATAAGTTCTTGTATTATTGTCTGGTGCGCAATCCTGAAGGAGAGATTGTTGATTCCGCGGAAGGAAAGTATGAATGGATTGACGAAGACAAGATTGATAGTCATGTGACGAATCACTTTGAGAGTTTGGAGGTTTTCAAGCGCGATGTTGAAGAAATAAACAGCTTTAGAGGTGAGATAAGATTTTCTGAAGTTGATCATATAAGTGATAAATTTTAACGGCATAGTATAGTCCTGCTTTTTATAATGTTAACTTCATACTTTGAGCAGGATAGGTTTACTCTTTACCACGGAGACTGTTTAGAGATACTTCCAGAATTACCTCCTGAGTCGTTTGATATGATTTTTGCTGATCCGCCGTATAGGTTGTCTAATGGTGGGTTTACTTCTGAGCGCGGAAAGAAGGTCTTGGTAAACAAAGGAGGCTGGGATAAATCCGAAGGCGTAGAAAAAGATTTTGAATTTCACAGAAAATGGCTACATGAGTGCCACCGACTTTTAAAGCCCAACGGCACAATTTGGGTTACTGGTACGTATCACAACATTTATAAATGCGGATATGCTTTAGAGAAAGAGGGGTATCACATCTTAAACGAGATTTGCTGGTATAAACCGAAGGTTGCGGATAATATCTCGGGGAGAATGTTTAAGGCAAACCATGAAACTTTAATTTGGGCAAGGAAGGATAAAAACGCGAAGCATAAATTCTCCTACGACTGGCTAAAAAGGGCAGACTGGAGAGAAGACTTTTTAAAGAAACAGGGAGAACAAATGGGGAGTGTTTGGGCAATTCATGCTCCAAGTCTGGTTGAGCGAAAGTTTGGTAAGCATCCAACCCAAAAACCACAAGAACTACTTAAACGAATTATTCTTTCATGTACCAAAAAAGGGGACACTATTCTGGATCCGTTTTGCGGCAGTGGAACAACCGGGGTTGAGGCGTATAAGTACGGGAGAAATTTTGTAGGAATAGACAGCAGTGAGGTTTTTTTGGATATGACAGTCAAGCGATTCAAGGAACTGGGTGTAAATCTTGCTTCTAATTCTGCCCGACGGAATAAGTCCTTTTGATCGAGGTACCGATCAGAGGTGGAGTTACATTAATTGCTTGACCGTTGGTATAACTTTTAGTTAAAGTGGGCTGATGGCTCGTGACCCCTATTCCGCTGTTTGGGTTTCCCATTCTTCTATCGGTAAATTTTTACAGTGTCCCCGTGCTTATTACTTGGCACATATCTATAAGAACCCTAAGACGGGAAACCGGATTGGTTTAATGCAGCCTGCTTTGGCGTTGGGGCAGGCGGTTCATAATGTCTTAGAGTCCCTCTCTGTTATACCTACCGAGGAGCGCTTCTCCCGCCCGTTATTGGCGCGGTTTGAAGAAGAATGGGAAAAGGTTTCTGGTAAATTGGGTGGGTTTTCTAGTTCAGAGGAGGAAGGGGAGTATAAAGAACGAGGAGAACAAATGATTTCCCGAGTATCTGCGAAACCGGGAGTCCTTGCTCGTCGCGCGGTGAAGATTAAACAGGAAGATACTTTTCCTCCACATTATCTTTTTTCGGAGAAGGATAACATTATTCTCTGCGGGAAGGTTGATTGGTTGGAATACTTGCCAGAAGGGGATGCTGTACATATTGTTGATTTTAAGACTGGAAAGCATGATGAGGATGAAGATTCGTTACAACTGCCTATTTACTTACTTTTAACTGTTAACTGCCAAAAAAGAAAAGTTTCGCAAGCAAGCTATTGGTATCTTGATAGGGCCGATGAACCGCAAAAAGTTGCTTTGCCAAACATTCGAGACGCATACGAACGAGTACTTGCTGTTGCAAAAAGGGTTAAACTTGCGAGGGAACTTAGATCTTTTAAATGTCCAAAAGGAGAGGTTGGCTGTTTTGTCTGCAGGCCGTTTGAAATTATTTATCGTGGGGGAGGAGAACTTGTGGGGACAAGTGACTCAAAGCAGGATGTTTATGTTATCCCTTTGCATCAAGACTCTTCCAAAGAACCCGGCTTGCAAAGGTTCGATACGGAGACCATTTTATAGTAATCGCAGCGATTTCTTCTTTTGTTGGATTTTCGAGTTTGTATAATCTTTTTATTGCGCTGTTTAATCCAAGATCGCCATGGGAGAAAACGTCGGGACGATTTAGCGTGAACATTAGGAACATTTCCGCAGTCCAGCGGCCGATGCCTTTAACTTTTGTAAGTTCTTCAATTATTTCTCCATCTTTCATTTGGGCAAGTTTTTCCAGATGCACCTCTTTGCTTTTGATTTTTTGGGCAAGATCTTTGATGTAGCTTACTTTGGCGTTTGATACTCCACAAGTTCTTATGTCTTCGCCTTTTACCTTAAGAATACTTTCTGCGGTAATTTTCCCTTTCGGGAGAAGTTTTTTAAAGCGCTCATAGATTGTTGAGGCTGCTTTTCCGGATAACTGTTGAGAGACAATTGACTCTACGAGATCTTCGAAGTAAAATTTTGAGCTGCGGGGAGTTCGTTCTCCTAAGGCGGCTTTTACTGCTGCGGTGTAAAGGACCGGGTCTGTCTTTTTAAAGTGTTTAAGCACTTTTCGATTCATTGGGTAGTTTACCAGTTTACGATTTTTGTTTAAACAAGGGGGGGATTGGCAACTGTGTGGTCTCTTTGCCCACCGTAGACCCTCATGCCAGGAGTTTTTTACCGCGCCAGAAGGGGAGGGTTAGGGTACCAAGCCAGGTTAGGAGAGAGATTGTATTGCCGGCGGTTCTTACAGGAGTATTGGTAAGCTTGGCGGCAACTTCATGTTCTCCTTGGGGAATTTTTATATACATCCTACCCCATTCTTCTTTTTCATGGATAAATACTTGGGTCTCTTTGCCATCGATAAACACTTTCCAACCCGGAAACTTGAATATATTAACCCGAACATCTCCTTCTTCATCCATGCGGATTTTTGCCCGGGCGGAGTTTGTTTTTTGGCTCTCTTCTAAAAGGAGTCCTTTGCCGGTAATTATATCCAGAAGTCTTTCTCGGGGCTTTTTGGGAGCGGTCCAGGCATCTTTTGGAAGGTAGTCATAAATTCCTGCAGTCTGTTGGAGATCCCATGCAGCGTTTGAGAATTTTTCCTTGTCTGTTAGCGTTCCCATTTTTTCGGGTTTGAAAAATTCCCAATTCCAGGCGACAACTCCAAATATCAGTATTCCAACCAAGAGCTTGGAATTGAATTTCTTAAAGACGGGGAGGGTGGGCAGAGAGCCTATTAGCAAAGAAAAAGATAGGATAACCAATGTTAAAAAGCGCCAAGGAAATTGTACAAACTTCAGAGGGGGAATCATTTGCCAAATTGGGGTGGAGCGAGAGTGCGCCATAAAGGTTGCAAACCAACCGGCAGCTAAAAAGAAGCAAGCGATAAGCGATGGGTTGTCTAGTTTTTTTGTTTTAATCAGCCTCCAAAGGACGAAGGTCCCCACAACGAGAGATAGGATCCAGTGTAAATGGCCTACAGGGAAAGCCATTTTATCGTCGTCCATCCAGGCTGAGGCTCCGTATCCCCAGAACCGTGAGAAAAGAAGCTGGCGAATGTTTGCGAAATGTGCGACGTATTCATAATAGCCCACCACTAAGGTTTCGACATGCACTAAGTTCTTTTCTAAGAATACGGGTAATGTAAAAAATGCTGCAAGGCCCGCAGCCCAAACTCCGGAAAGTATTAGTTGTGGTATGCGACCCCAAGCTTTGAATCGGGTGAGCCACATAAGACACCACAGAGAAAACAGTGGAGCGAAGATGATAACCATAAGATTGTGCGACGTAAGGAGCGCAAACCAGGATAGGGCAAGAATAATCATATACTTGAACTTAGATTCTTGGATCAGCTTGTATGCGGACCAAAGAATTAGAGGAAACCAAATAAGCCCCCATGCTTCATTCATAGCTCCCCTAACGAAAACGTCCAAAGAATGGTAAGGGGCCCAGATGTAAAAAGCTGCCGCGAGAAGTCCCCCAGTTTTGCCCCAGAGTTCCCTACCCAGAATGTACATTGTGACACCTGACAAAATAAACGAAAGTAAAAAAGTAAGCTTGGCTGTGGTTATGAAAGAAAAGCCGACCAAGCGAAACAGCTCCCCTATCAGATAGGGTAGTGGGGGATAGTAGTTAAAGAGTGGGAAACCAAATCCGTAACCCATGTGTGGAGTCCAACGGCAAGGAATCTGAAAATCGCGAAAGCACTCCTCCATCGCTAGTTGTCTCATCATTTGGAGATCATCGTGCATATTGAAATACCCTGGGCGAAGTAGCCACCAACCAGCAAGCAATCCTAGAAGAACAACTGAAATTATATATGGATCTTTTTTGAGAAGTTTGAGCATTGAACGGGAGGTTCTTACTTGGTCAACTCTAATAGTATCAGACTTTCGCGGGTACCGTTATTTCGAATTGCTTTCGGATATTGGCTAACAACACTCAACCCTTCTTCTTCGAGTTGAGTAATTTTCAAACGAGTGGAATTCACGACCAAGAATACTCTGTCCCCTGCTCCCTTGGCGTTGGTAAGCGAGGAATCTACTTTAAAAATTAAGGCACCAAACCCCTTGACAACAATTCCCGGAGTATCGGAAAGGTATATTTGTAAACCATCAGGTAGGGTTCCAAAAAATCCTTCTGTGCCAACTAAAATGTTTTGGGAAGGATTTTTTTGCTTCTCACTTTTTACGTATTGCGCAATTTCTCTTATTCCTTGCCCTGCTGTCCATTCTTCTAAGTATCCTGACCTTTCATTTTTAGGAAGCGGAGCTTTTTCTGGGGTGGTTAAGAGGAGTTTATCAATCCATAAGGGGACTATTAATGAGGTCGCCAAGACAAGAGGAAACCATTTAAATTTTGTCAGTTCTTTTAGACCAAAACCACCAAAAATAAAAAGTGGTGGAAGAGTAAAGAGAATGTAGCGTGCAGTAAAAACCCTTGCTATTGACGATACGATAAGCAGGGGGACAATAGACCAAACGAGGAGAATCAATGATGCTTTTTTGTTCTTTTTAAAAGTCGCCCACATGCCCCACACTGCCAGCAGCAGGGTTGTTAGAGGAAAGAGATTAATAAACCAAGAACGAATGTATCCTAGATGTGGGATTAGGGAATCGCTCGGATTTTTGAGAATTTCCGTGAGGGGAAAAACATAATCTTTGTTTCGTATTGCAATCATGTGAAATTCAGGACCTAAACGGAGAATGTTGTACATACCAAAACCTATTGCCCAGGAGACAAGCCATAGGCCAATGAGTTTGGCAAACCAGTGCCTTTTTTTTGTGTCTACTAGAAAAATGGTTGAAGGTAGTAGTAGAAAGAAGAACATGGCGGGGGATTTAGTAAGCCATGCAAAACCTAGGGTGAAGCCTGTTAACATCGCAGTATCTAGTCTCAGAGTTTGTGCCGTTAACACGCCGAGAAACAAGCTCCACACGCCAAACATTGTTAATAAACTATCTGCTAAGGCCATCCTGTCGAAAAAGACAGAAAAAGGAGAAACTGCATAGAGTAAAGACGCAAAAAGGGCTGCCTTTTTATCTTTGGACAGTTGGTTGGCCAGGAGAAAGACAGCTACCAAAGTTCCCAGCCCTGCCAGAATTGATACCGAACGGCCGGCGACTATTGGATCTTGGATAACTTTTAGAAAAGGTATCTCAAGCCACATAAAAAATGGTTGCTTGCCGTCGGATAGAGGCAGAAAACGCAAGGACGAGACGGCGCGCATTACTTGTGCCCAGCGGATATAGATTGCCTCATCGGCAAAGACGGGAATTGAAAAGAGATTGTAGGTACGGAGAAATAAAGCTAGTAAGATTATTCCTATGCAAGGGAAGATAATTTTCAATTTGTAATTTTTAATTTTTAATGAATTCATTACAAATTTTAAATTTGAAATTTCAAATTATCCTTTGTATTCACCTTTTAAAGCATACCACCGGATACGAAGCATGTCGCGGAGGCCATCTAATGAGTCTTTTATTGGATTTACGCGGGTTGTACCGGGATGGCGCCACTCAACTCGTACTTCTTTGATTTTGTATTTGAGTTTTCTGGCAACATACAACACTTCTAAATCAAATCCTGCTTTAACTGCGGCACCTTTAATCAGTTTCTTTTTACCGAAGATTTTTAGGTTCCTAAAGATGTCTTGCGCGGCCTTGTGTGAAAAAGCTTTAAAACCCGTTTGGGTATCCTTGAATGGAAGTCTTAAGATTACTGTTCTTAAAACTACAAATCCAAAAGCCATAAACTTTCTTAAGAAGGGCATTCCTGCCCTACCCCTTCGAGACCCAATAACAACGTCGTATCCCTCTTTGAAAAATGGTAAGAATTTTTCAACTTCCTTCATGGGTGTTGCCTGGTCTGTGTCCGTGAACAGTATTATTTCTCCGCGAGAAGCTAGGACCCCCGTTATAACGGTTGCGGCTTTTCCTTGGTGTGGGTTTTTGATTAAGTGAACTGCTTTGTTTTTCTTTTCAAAGGCTTCAAAAAGTTTGGCTGTATTATCTTTCGATCCGTCGTCTACAAAGATAACTTCCCACGTATAATCTTGTTTTCCGAGATATGTAATAAGTCTCTCCGGAGCGCCTCTTTTAATGTTGGGTTCCTCATTGTAGGCTGGCACTACTACTGAGAGAAATGGTTTATTTTTCATCTATTCTTGTTCTTCTCTGACTTGTAATCATACCAAAACTCTTTTCCGTTTCGACTTTTGCTATCCCCTTTTGCCGATTAAGCCACTCTCCAAGGCGTTCGGGGTGCGGGGGATCTTTTTCATATAAAGTATATAGAAGATCGACCCTCTCCTCTACTGGGGGACACTTCTTAACTTCTCCCCCATACCAGGTAAAAAGATATGTGTAGGCATAGGGTATAACCGGCGGGACGTAGGCGTCTGAGTTAAACTTCTTACATTCTCCCAAATCCGAATATATCCAATCTAGGGCTTGTTTTTGGGTACCGAAGATAATGGCATCAGGACTACTGGCATTTGAGTTGATGTACCTTTTTACGATTGGTAGGTTGTCCCTAAGAAACGTTATAAGGAAAAATACCAGGAGTATTTTCCCGAACCATGGCTTAGCATAGTTTGCCAACACCACCGAGAAGGCAAGGACAAAAATTAAATAGTATCCGGTGAAGTAATAATCATAAACATTTCCTTTGTTTCCTTGAAAAAAAACCATTCCCAAGAGGGGAGATATAAATAACAAGAATACCAACAGGAAGTACCTGCTGGTGAAGAGCTTTTTGGAGAATAGTACTAGTCCAAGCAAAAACAAGGCCGCAAAAATCTGTCGGTAGTCGGGACTTGTGGGAAAGAGCTTCGAGGAAAAAACATCAAAATAGAACTTGCCCCTAAGTTTTAGTACCTCCCAAAAAGAGATCTTAAAACTTTGGTCTTGAATTAGGAATCTTTTAATAGCGGTGCTCAGGATTCCGTCGTGCTTTAAGTCAAAAACTATTTGAGGTAGAAAGGAGATAAGGAGGACAAGTAGAGAAAGAATTAGTAATTTTTTGGACGGAATGTATTCGCGGTGGAGCAATGTAAAAACCAACACTGCTGGAAGATAGAAAATCTCTGCTGCGCTGCCGAATTGCATACCTAAACCCAATAAACCACCTACGGCGATCCATGCCCATTGTTTACCCCTTATGATAAGGAAAAGCGAATAGACAAGAAGCATGCTGATAAGAAACATCGGGGTTGGATTGGAAAGCCAACGAGAAGCGACGACTAGCTGAAAAGAGAAAGAAGCGATTATGGCGGCTGTGAATGCGGCGATCCTTCCGCCAGTTACATATGCCATTTGGGCAAGTAAAAGTATTGCCGCGACCGTCGTTAGGCTTAAAAACACCGCAGGCCAAATCGGATTTCCCCTACCCAACCAATAAGAGGGGGTTATGAGCCAGTAATACCAAGGTCCGCGAAAGATTCCTTCTATTCCTGTTGTTGGGCCAATTAAAAATAGGCGGCCTTTGTGGATAAAATCCCAAATGACCAAAGCATCTCTTCCTTGGTCATAATAAAACCCTAAAATCTGATCTACGCGAAAAACTCTTACAAAAAGGGCTAGCGCGAGGATAAACAGTAATACCAGCATCACTCCCCTGTTTTTTGGTAAATCTAACAGCAACTCCTTTTTCAGTGTTTTTAGTATTTTCATTTGGACAAATACTCCCCAACTTTGTTTATTACTTCCTCGACCTTGTTTTTAAATGGCTCGTTAAACCTGATCATTAAGCCTGCGGCGGCTTTATGGCCGCCTCCCCCGAAAAGCTCGGCTATTTTTGCCACGTCAATGTCTGTTCTACTACGAAAACTTCCTGTCATAATCCCCTTTTCTTCTTCTCTTAAAACTAGGGTAAAATCCGTACCTTCCACGGTTTTACCAATGTCTGATCCTCCGACTGCAAATTTACTACCACCCAGTGCCTCAATTTCTTCAAAGGAGGTTGCCGCCCACACAAATTTTGTGTTCCCAGCTTGTTTTATCTTCATCTTCCTCACAACTTCGGCTTGGTATCTTACTTGCTCCAATGGGGTTCTTTGATATAGGTTAAAGTTAATTTCTTTGAGACCGGCCCCGAGTTTTATCAATCGGCTTGCAACATCTAGAGTCGACTCCGTGGTGGCCCACCTAAATGTTCCGGTATCACCAGCCATTGCAGTCAGTAAACAGGTTGCTATTTCAGGGGTAATTTTTGTCTTCCAAAAAGAAAATAAATTGAAGAGAATTTCTCCAGTTGAACTTGCTTTGGGGTCAACTAAATTTATTTGAGCAAACCGAGTGTTGGTTTGATGGTGGTCGATTACTACGGTAGTGATGCCTCCTGGTAAGGATAAGTGCTCATGGCGGGTTATACGCAGCTTGTCTGAGCTGTCTAAGAAAATGGCCAACTTAAACTTTCCGATGTCTATCTCTTTGGGGTCTTTAAGAGTTATTTGGCTATATGCTGGTAGGAAATCTAAGTTTTGCGGGGGCACGTCGGCGGAATATATCTCCACGGTTTTACCCAAGTTTTTTAAAACAAGAGCGAGCGCAAGATTTGATCCAACACTATCGGAGTCGGGATTGATGTGTAGCGCCAGCAGAACTGTGTTTGTTTTGTTTATACTCTCCAAAATTTGGGGTGCTTCGGGGTAGTCTGTCATATCGCATGGTGGGTAAGCTTGTAAAGTTTAACCCCGCCAATTTCCCATTCTTTTTCAACCTTACTCGGGCCAAAGTGTGCCACTTCAGACTTTGCCGAATAAACAGGACTTTGACAATCAGAGTCTTCGCAGACCACAAACAGTTGGTCTGTTATTGTTTCTTTGTGCTGGGGGTCCACTATCCTTACTGGTGAACCTGACAATTCAAAGAAATAAAGGTATCCCTCTTCGTAATTTCTTTTTGCAACTAGTCCGAAGTTAAACGGTTTACCGTTGGCTTCTTCAATTATTTTCTTGTTTACTTCTTGGACTCGCTGCATCTGTCTTTGGGGAGCATATTTAAGTGGATTGTTTACGAGATTGGCAACAGAGATAAGAATAAGAGTCGTTAGAACTACTAGTTTCAGTTTTCCCTGCCAGTATTTTTCGTACAAAGCACCTAAGAGTAAAAATACTGCCGGGAACATAAAGCCAAAGTAATGGGCGAAAATTGATTGTTTTAAAGAACCTAAACCTAAGAGGCCTGTTCCGATCCAGGTTAAGGTGAGGATAAACGGGGTTACTGGGGTGTTTATTTTTAAAAGTCTTGTTTGCAGACTTTTTCTAGCCGACCAAATATAGTGAGTTGTCCCTGTTACAACAAGAGCTGACACGGCAACAGAGAGGACTTTTTGTGAGGCGGTTACTAACTCCATTACGACTTTTCCTTGCCAAAGGGGCCAAAGGGCAGGAAGCGCATTCCAAGGTTTTGCGGATACGGTTTCTTGGCGGTGGGCAAAGAAAAGTTTAACTGATTGGAGATTATGCCAACCGTGTTTATAGTCAAATAGAAAGAGTGGGGACATTAGAAAAATGAAAAGTAAAAAGGCAAAAAGTGAAAGGAGAAGGAGTTTGTGTAGGGTACCCGGTGAAGACTTGGCGGACAAGAAGGAGGACGCCCACATTAGAGCAAGAGTGGGTAGTAGGAGTAGGCCTAAGTAGTGGGATTGGAGTACAAATGCATAAGATATTCCTAGTATGAGTAACCATCGATATTCTTTCTTACTCCACACTCTCCACATCGAGTAAATGGACAACAAGGCAAAGAAAGGCATTATGTTTGGATTCCAGGAGTGTTTTGAGAGGTTGATTAAAATAGGGGCGCTTGCGTATAGAAAGGAGGCAACTGCTGCAGCTTTTTTTCCGAACCATTCTCTTGCTACATAAAAAAGTAGCGCTACGGTGGCAATACCAATTACGGCTACCGAAACAGCAGGTCCAGTAGGGGAAAAGCGAAAAAGAAAAAGCAATGGTGCGATAAAGTAGTAATACAGGGGACCCAAATACATGTCGCCGATCGAGGTACGAGGGCCGATAAACATTAAGTCAAAATTCGTTAGAAACCTATAAACAACGCGTACGTCTCTTCCTTCGTCGCCCATAAATGGGAGATATTCGTCAATTCTCCATAGTCTAAAAATAGTGGCTAGGGCAAGAATGGTTGCAAGTACCAGGGCTTCGTTTCTGTTGTTTTTGGCCCAGCGACTAAGAGACGAAAGGATTAACATTTTATCTGATGATATTTCTCCAGGGTCGAGACATCAGGAGGCGTGCTAGTCCTTTGATGTCGCCCCACGCGGTTTTTGCTACTTTCACAGTTGAGGCAGGATCGTCCCGCCATACAATGGGGACTTCTTTTACTTTGAAACCAGCTTTCTCGCCAATGATTAATAATTCGGAGTCAAAAAACCATGCTTTGTCTTTGATGTGTGGTAGAAGTTTTTTTGCTGCCTCTTTTGTTATGCCTTTGAAGCCACACTGGGCGTCATGGAAGCTTGTCCAAAAAAAAGCTTTAATAAGGGTATTGTAACCTCGCGACATGACCTCGCGAAGCGGAGTTCGTCCGTAGACCTTTGCGCCTTTTTTCAAGCGAGATCCTATTGCAATATCAGCTCCGTCTTCTAACGCTTTTACAATTTGTGGAAGAAACGTTAAATCTGATGAAAGGTCAACGTCCATATAAAGCAGAAGGTCGGATTGCTGGCGGGTCCAAATTTTGTTGAGCGCCCCGCCTCTCCCGGGGTGAGGAATACAGATGTATTTTAGATTTTTATATTTTTTGACGAGTTGCTTTGAGACCTCCGCTGTTCGATCTTTGGACGGACCATTGTCGGCAATGATTAGTTGCCATGGATAATTTTTGAAATTCTTGTTCAAGAATTTATAGAGTACAGGAATGTTCCTGGGGATATCTTTTTCTTCGTTGTAAACAGGAATAATTACACTAAGAGTTGGACGGTTCATCGGAACAATAATATCCTCATGTTACTAGAGTTTGCAACTTATTAAAAGGATGAGTATGACGGCGTACAACTGCAAATTGCAGTTGTACTGGTATAGCATAGTCGCCTTTATATTGTTATATTTGTAGTGGTGGAAAAAGTGAGGAATTTTTTGGTTATTGCTTTCGCGTCTGTTGTCACTACAGTTCTTCTGTGGACACCATTTGCGTTGCGTTTGCCAGATTTTTGGGGGATTAAGTTAAGACAGGACGGTATGGCGACGGTTGTGGCCAATTATGATGGGCCTTATTATATTGTTGTTGCCAAAACTTTATATAACCCAACCCTAATACAAGAGAACTTCTCCTTTCCCCTTCCTGCCATATACTACTCAGCCCACTATCCCCTTTTTCCTTTATTAATAAAAGGTGTTGCTACGGGGCTTCCTTTTTTGAGTTATCCGTACGCCATGATGTTTGTGACTTTGTTGAGTAGTATATTGGCTGCGTGGATGTTTTATTTGTTGCTCAGGCAGCTTGGTCTAGTTAAAAATGCTTTGTGGTTATCTTTATTGTTCTTGGTTCTTCCTGCCCGGTATTTGATCACCAGATCTGTTGGGACTCCTGAACCCCTTTTTGTTTTAATGATCCTTGCTTCCATTTATTTCTTCAATAAAAAATCGTACTGGGGAGCAGCGCTTTTTGGTGTGTTGGCCCAGCTTACTAAACCGCCGGGGATACTTCTATTTTTTGCCTATATTGTTGCGCTAATTGTTCCTTATTGGGCAGAGCTTGCAAGAACACGTGCGTCTCTCTGGCTTAAGAGGCTTCCGTTTGAGTCCTACCCATTGCTCGCCATACCATTAAGCTTGGTTGGATTGTGGTTTTGGTACGGAAAGGTATATGGCAACTTTTTTGCTTATTTCAACTCTGGAGATAATATTCATTTACTATTCCCCCCTTTCCAGATTTTTAATCCCGATGCGACGTGGGTTGGTACGTTTTGGTTGGAGGAGGTTGTTTGGATCTATTTGTTTGGGGGTTTAGCGGTATTTCATCTAATCAAACAGAAACATCATGCTTTGGCATCTTTTGCGGGAGTATTTCTGGTATCTCTGTTGTTCGTCTCCCATAGAGATCTTGCTCGCTATAGTCTTCCCCTTGTGCCTTTTGTTTATATTGCTTTCAGTAACCTGCTTGCTTCTCGTGAGTTTCGTTGGGTGATGGTTCTTCTAATTATTCCGATTTATCTGTTTGCTATTGCGTTTGTGACCAATAGTGTCACTCCGATTGGTGACTGGGCGCCTTTTCTTTAACTTTGTCTATTCTGGATCCAACCAAGGCCAGGAATTTTCCAAGTTTTCCAGATAAAGACGTTATACATCGTGTAATTATAAGGGACTATAAAAACTCCTACGGCCACAATAAGGGAGAGTTGTCGGACGAGCGTACTTTCACCAAAAAGTAGAGTTCCCACTCCCACCACTAGCGCCTGGATTATAACTGCACCAAAAGAAGTAAGGTTGAAATGTGAAAATTTCCATAAAAATCGGAACGGGTTGGTGATGCTTTTCCCGGCAAAGGTCCAAAAGTTGTTAAGAATGAAATTTGAAAGTATCGCAACTTCTGCGGCCATCGCGGCAGCCCAAGCGGAAGGCTGAATAAAAACTTTTAAGACCGGTGTGTCTTGCCAGTGCGAAAAATAGGCGGCTAAAGATTCTGTCGCGGAGGTGTGGGCAAAGATTTCCAGGCCTACTGCGTTTATTGTATACCCTACCCCTCCCACAACTGCGAATTTTATGAATCTTTTTGAGTCTCTGATTCGCAGCTTAATCACCACCAGAAAAGAATCTATAAGATCTTTTCGGGAGATTTTTGAGGTTCCTTCTTTTCTTTCGTAGAAAATAATTGGTACCTCAACGATGCCTGCTCCCAACTTCGCCAGTTCATAGGTTATTTGGATTTTATAGGCATAGTATTTTGAGTAAAGATTATCAAGGTCGACTTTCTTTAAAAATTCGGTCTTTGTTAATTTTAACCCGGAAGTCATATCGTGAACTCCAAACAGGAAAAGGACAAGGCGTGCAAATAGGCTACCAAGGGAACTCATTGCCTTTCTGTGCAATCCCCATTCTTGGGGGATTTGACCTCCTTTAATATAACGAGACCCAATTATGTGGTCTGCCCCTTGGTCCAGGGCTCTTACTAGCCTCTTAATATCCTTAGGGTCGTGCTGAAAATCTGCATCAAACTCCATTACCGCATCTGCTTTAAGTGTATTCATCGCATATCGCATTCCCTTAACATAATCGGCACCTAGACCTCCTTTGTTGGTTTCCAAAAGGTCAACTTGTTTGTAATTTTTCATCTTTTCTTTGACAATTTGCGCCGTTCCGTCGGGGGAATTGCTGTCTACAACTAAAATTTTGATGTTGTGGTTTTTGATTTGCGGGAGTTCTTTCTGAACAATCACATCCAGCATTCGACCGATGTTTTCGGCTTCATTATATGTGGGAATAATTATTACGATCCTCATGTCTTTTGGTTAACTATACAAAGATTCAAGATCGAAGTCGAGTCCGGAGGAGGAAGACTGGGGTGTGGATAAGATATTCAAGACCGAGCTTCGATTCACCCTTTGTTCTATCGGGAAAGTGTATGGGTACTTCTCCGACCGGAAGGTTTAATTTCACTGCATGATAGGCGAACGAGATGTTGAATGTGTACCCTTTGTTTTGCGCATGATCACGAAGAATCTTGGGTCTGACTTTTTCATAAACCTCCTTTTTGATGGCACGAAATCCAGAAGTCCAATCGGTGAGTTTCCTCGAGCCAATGAAAAATGGAACAATAGAATTCCCAAAGATAGAAAGGAATTTTCTGTGTGGTGGCCATTCTTTCGGGATGGAGCCGCCGGGTATATATCGGGAGCCCACAATAAAAGCGCGGCCGTCTTTTATTTTTTCAATAAATTTAACAATGTATTTGGGTTGGTGAGAGAGGTCGGAGTCCATCGTGATTACAAAGTCGGCTTTAAGCTTGTTGAAACTTTCCTCCATGCCAGCAAGATAGGCGTTACCCAGACCTTCTTTTTTGCTTCTTTGGAGAAGCAGGATTTTCTTTTTGTATTGGGGGTGTTTCTTAACCTCTTTGGCTGTACCGTCTGGCGAATTGTCGTCCACAACTAAGACTTTCCAGCCAGGTGAATTTGCAAGAGTCTTTACAATTTTTGAAAGTAATAGAGATATATTTTCTTTCTCGTTATAGGTGGGAATTAAGATCACAAATTTCATATCGACCCTCTCAGAAGTGTACAATATGGCACATGAGGATTGATATGTTAACACTTTTCCCGGAGATGTTTGAAGGTCCATTTCGGGAGAGTATTATAAAGCGGGCTCAAGACAGGTCGCTGGTTGAAATAAAAATACACAACCTAAGAGGCTGGGCCGAAGATAAACACCATACAGTTGATGATAGGCCGTATGGCGGCGGAACAGGAATGCTTCTTATGGTTGAGCCAATTGCGAGAGCGATGGAAGAGCTAAAACGTAGGTACCCTCAGACAGAAAAGTTAAACGTAGGTACCCTCGGACAGAAAAGTAAAACGATTCTTCTGGATCCTGGAGGGAAAGTGTTTAACCAGAAAAAAGCGCGAGAATTATCTAAAGTTGACCACTTAATTTTGATTGCAGCGCATTATGAAACTGTTGATCAAAGGGTTAGAGATCATTTGATTGATGAGGAAATCTCCATAGGAGATTATGTTTTAACCGGAGGGGAGCTTCCGGCTATGGTTTTGGTAGATACCATAGTAAGGCTTCTGCCTGGGGTTTTAACAAAGGAAGATGCCACAACGAGAGAGTCGTTTGAGAATGGGCTGTTGGAATATCCACAATATACAAGGCCAGAAGATTTTCGTGGTTGGAAGGTTCCGGAGGTATTGTTGTCTGGAGATCACAAAAAAATAGAGACCTGGAAGGAAAAAGAGGCGTTGGCTCGCACAAAGAGAAACCGTCCAGATCTTCTGGAAGGGCATTAGGTGTGGCGGTCGGCGACGGCGGAGGCGCCGTATGCATCGGGCTTGGTTTTTGCGTTGTAGCCGGAACCCCGAACCATACCCACAACTTCTTTGATCATGTCTCTGGTGGGGCCTACTGGGCCGACGTCAATGTGGATTTCCAAGTCATACGCGGCGGCGGGGATCCTGGCTCGAACTTTAGGAACAAATTCTTCCGCAAATTCTAAAGATTTTATAGTTTCTGTATAGATTTTCTCCCGTAGAACGTATCTTCTTTTTTGTCTTTCTCTTCTCCAGAAGTAACGAGCCCCGTAACCAACTTTGTGGATTACAACTGCTGTAACGAAGTCAATCTCTGCCTCGCCGTTTATCCTTTTGGTTTGAGAGTCTGTGCCGATAACTATTCTGTGGGTGTATTGGGCTGATTCGTCGATAAATTCTGCTATATGTTGGATCATTTCCTCAACATCAACCGGCCCCTGGCTAGGGCTCGTAAATTTATCTGCTTTTTCTATTATCACACTTGTAATTATACCACATTCTGAGCCTGAAACTGATCACGAAGATGCGTTTTGCCTCACCTACTCCATAGTATGGAGAGTAGGACAATTACCCCAAGGAGGGATACAGCCAAGTACTCCAATATAATACCCATTCGGAGTCCTTCATGGAGCCAGTGATGAATTGCTCCCCACATCAAAAAAGAAGCTCCCATAGAGATTATTATGGCCGATTGAAATACTGGATCGTAGGAAAAACGCAAAAGCCCGACAAAACCTAGGCCAAAGATGCCAAGGATGGGCATGTAGTGGCTAAGGTATTTTGTTATGTGTTGTAACATTTTACAAAATCGTTCCGGCTTTTAAAGCAAGTGCTCCTAAAATCATTATTACAAGAAAGAAGAGGTGAACGCCACTTCGAGAAGTCGAACGGGATATGTTTTTAGATTTTATTATGATGAGGTCAAGAGTAAAGATAATCACAAAGATTGCGAGTATGAATACCCCTAAACCTTGGGTTAAAGAGAATAAGCTTGCTACTTGGGAAAGGTATTGAGTACTTTTACCTTGTACCAATTCACTCAATAGAGGCAGGTGTTCCTCGGGCGGGGTACCTAATGCTGCAGAAGTAGAATTAAGCTTTGTCCCGAAAAGTTGAACCACCAGGACCGTTCTTGTTCCCTTAAGGTCTCCCTCTACTACGGCTATCCCTATTTCCTCATACTTTTGGGAAAAGAGATTCTCCTTGTGTGACGGCGAATTAATCCAAGCTTTTACAACTTCTTCTGGCTCCTGGAAATCACGAGCAAGGTTTTCCCCGGCATAGCGATAGGTGTACCCGACTTCTTTAAAAAAGAACCAGGGTGTGGTGCCATCGGGCGCATTGTGCGCCCAATAGTTTCGGGAGATCATGTCTGCGGCCTTTGTCTCGGCGGCTTTTGATAGTAGGGGGTCTTGTTTCAACTCCCGTAGTCCCCTCTCGGAGCGTTCCTTATTTGTAATCTCTATGACTTTCTGGGGGTTTATATTGGTTACCCCCAGGGTTAGCGGAATTAAGTTTGGTACAAAGGAGGCTAGTAGTTGTAGGCTGGTAAAAAACCCTAAGAAGATAAGTATGGATACCGGATGTAAGAGGTGGGCTCTGTGGTTGTTTGTGTGGTGGGGAAGGAACAGTCGGATCAGGTGTGATAGCATTCCATTTAAAAGTATAGCCCAACTCAATACTTGGGTTCTACAGGACCGTCGCGGGGTATCATTTTTCCGTTTACTGGAATGTTTAGGGTGAAACCAAGCGTGTTGGCGACGGCAGCTCCCACTCTTAAACCTGTAAACGAACCCGGTCCTTCCTCGATCTCTATTTCCGATAGATCTTTTAATTTGATTTTTCTTTTCTTGAGAGCTTCTTCAATCGTTTGAAGTAGGGTTTGTGATGTTTTTTCTCGGGATTCTTTTTTTATGGTTACATCCCCTACTTTTATTTTTATCTTTTCTGAATTAGTCGTATCTATGTATAACTTCATTTGTTTACCACAATTCTCCTTTTGTCTTCGCCTAAGTTACTAAATTCGATCCAAATCGTACTTTTTGGCAAAAGATCCCTCGCTTTGCCGGCCCACTCTACTACTGTTATGTTTTTTTTGTTTTTCATGAAGTCAAAGAGGCCGAGTTGGGTTAATTTTTCTTTGAGGCTTGTTTCCAGCCTATATAGATCAACGTGATAAAGATGGCCTCCAAATTTATTTGGATATTCTCGAGCTATTATAAACGTAGGGCTGTTGATCCTGTCTCCCGACCCGATCCCTTTTGCTAATCCTTGGATAAAAGTGGTCTTGCCGCTTCCTAAGTTACCGATTAAACCAATAACTTCTCCGCCTTTTAAAGAAGCTCCAAACTCTTTGCCAAATTTTTTAGTTTCTTCGGTGCTTTTGGTAAGTACTTCCATACAGCAAACATGGAAATTATACCTCCAAATGAGTCAAAACCAACATCCATTAGCGCGGCGTGACGACCGGGAACAAATGACTGGTGGTATTCATCGCTTCCTGCGTAGAGGATCGTGCCAATAAGGGTTAAGATCAGAAGTTTTCTTTTTGTAGTGGATACTGTTTTAAATAGTGCGCGATACAGTAATACAAATAGGATTCCATACTCTGTAATATGTGCACCTTTCTTAATAATAAAATCCAGCCAAGCTGGGCCGGAGACACTACCTGGGGTTAGCGAAGAGAGATAAAAGATGAGTCCAGCCCAGATAATGGGCGGAAGCCAGTACTTAATTGCTTTCATGGATCTAGTGTCTTTGGTTTAAGAAGAGAATATCCACTGAAACCAATTAAGACAACTCCGGGGATTATAAAGGCGGCTGCGAGAGCAGAATTTTTCCAGTTAGTAGTGGTGCTTGATGGTGAGGCGGTTTCTGCTTCCACTATCCCTGTTGGTGTCGGAGTAACTTCCTCTTGAGTACCTAAGACCTGTTCTTCTATCTCATTGGGTGTGGGAGTAGGTTTTATGGTAGATGTTGGCGTCGGGGTGTTTTTAGGAGTTGGAGTTGGAGTAGGTTTTGAGGTTGGGGTTGGGGTTGGTGTTGGCGTTATTGTTGGGGTCGGAGTGGAAGTAGGCCCACTGGTGGGAGTGGGGGTTGGTGTGGCGGTGGGTGCTGCACCGATACTAAGAGTTAATGAGTTATCAGACCAGGTTGGTCCGCTTCCACTTGAGGTATAGCGTCCCATTTTTAAGTTATATGAGTTTGCTCCAATGAAATAAGAACTGCTCGAATCGTTCTTAACACTAATAGTTCCATTCCATGCACCCGAGCTGTCCATGGTTATTTGATAATACTTTGTGTGGTCTATGGGAGAAGGACTTCCGTTATACCAGCTTCCAGAGGTGTCTTTGGTGTACCCAAAATACGAAGAAGACGCGTCTGCGTGGTATAAAGCTCCTCGAAGATAGTAGGTGTTGCCAGCTGATCCACCAATGGTTAGAGCTACAGTTACCTGAAATTCCTCATCATAACTTACGGATGAGGGTGCACCACTTATACTAAATGCTGCTGATGCTTCTTTGGTATATAGGATGAACAGAACAAGACCCACTATAAAGCTCGTGAGTAGTTTCACATTTCAATAATACTAAATATCGGTAGTTGATGTGTAAATAAGAACCTCCGACAATGTCGGAGAACGTTGCTTACATATTTTAGTAATTAATATGTAAATAAGAACCCGCAGACGGAACCTTGCTTGCACCTCAGTAGTTGATGTGCAAGTAGAAGGTGTCAATGTCTGAGTCGTCGTGGTCGACGCGGACATAGCGTAACTGACAACCGTTGGAGCCGCCATAACTACCCCTGTAAAGAGTCCCGGACTTTACGGCTTTAACGTCTGAGGAAGAATCACTGCTAATATCTATACCGTTATGGAAGTTGTAAATCTTTCCAACCCAGGTATTGTTGACCGCCCAGGTGGCACCATAACCTTGGTTAAATTCTACAGTGGGATTGATCGGCCAATCCCAGTCCCCGCTGGGGTTGAATGGATCCCCTTCGGAACACCCGCCGCCGCCTGAGCAGTTTTTATAAGAAATACCTGGTTTTAGATAGTTTAGAGGATTCTGAGTTGTGCCATTTTTGGCGGTAATAAAATGGACATGTGCACCACTTGAGTTACAGGAAGCACCTTGAATTATGGAGGCAATATGCTGGCCTCCTGATACTCCGCCTACTTTTGATTCCGAACCCTTACCGGCAATAATTGCTTGAATGGCCTCGAGCTCTGATTTTGCTGCAGCAAGGAGTTCCTGGAATTTTTTCTCGTCGCTTTTGGTAATTTGTAGCAAATGCTCTTTTTGATTTTTCTGCGAAGCAAGTTTTGTTTTCTGAGATTCAAGTTGAGTTTTTAGTTCTTCCCGTTTTTCTCTTTGCCCTTCGTAACTGGTTTGTGCAGTTTGCATTTGCACAAGAGTTTCTCTGTCGTTCTGTTGAATTTTTTGGAGATAATAGAAGCGGGAAATAAAATCGGAAACGTTGTTTGAAGAGAGAAGTAGTGTTAGTGTTTCTCCTAGTCTTTTTAATTTGTAAGTAGCAACAACACGTTGGGCAAAAACTTCAGATAAATCTGATAAGGAAACCTCGAGTGTGTTTATCTGGATTGAAAGTGCTTCAATTTGTTCTTCTGTTTCTTCTATCTTTAAGGCGGTTAGCTGGATCTGGTTGTTTTGATAACCAATTTCGTTTTTTAAGGTAACTTGCTTGTTTTGGGTTTCTTTGAGGAGTTTTTCTGTCTCCTCTATCTTTTTTCTTATATCTTCTAGTCTTTGCTCGGCAGAAGGTTCTTCGGCAATGGCGGCAGGAGGAATAAAAAGAGTAAGAGAAAAAATAGCTAGCGCGAGAACTCCGAGGAAGAAAGGTTTAAACACAGGAAGACTTCTCATTAAGCTGTTTTTATATCTTGAGGTAACGCTTAAGAGCAATAAAACTGCCCAACGTACCTAGTGCGCTGGCTAGGATAATCTGGCCTCCTAGTATTATGCCAAATAGTTGAAGTATTCCCAGCATATCTTTCGGCAGGAATGGTATCCCTTGGAAGAAGGAAACCAACGACGGAGACAAATAGAGGGTTAGAAGAAAAGCAAAAAGCCAACCTACGGTGGCACCCATTAAACCGTAGAACATTCCTTCCAGTAAAAACGGTCCGCGGATAAAGGTCGGGGTTGCTCCGATTAGTTGGAGTATTTCAATTTCCTCTCTTCTTGAGGCAATCCTCATGCCGGTGATTACAAGCAAAACTAAGAGCGATGAAAGGAGGAGGAAGGTTAAGATTATTCCTCCTCCGACTCTTATGTATTGAGAAATCGAAGTTAATCTTTCTACGACTTGAGAAAGATTTTGGTTACTGCCAAGGCTTGCTGTAAATGCCACCTCTTCGACTACTCCCTCGTTTTCCAGTTCTCCAATCAGAGGTTGGGCAAAACTCAAATCTTTTACTGAAAATTCAATGCTTGCGGGAAAAACTTTAGGGCTTACAAATTCGGAAAGCAGTGGGTTGTTGGCAGTTGCGTCTTTATATATTTGTAGCGCTTGTTCTTTTGAAACAAATCTTACGTCCTCAATACGAGTATCTGCTTCGAGTTTGTTTTGGAAAGCGGATATGTCTTCCGTGGGTACATCTTTTTTAAGATAGGCTATTACTTGAGGTCTTGTTTCGTAATACTTTAAGACAGAAGATGACGCGTATGCCAAGACAACGAGAATTGTGGCAACAAAAAAAGTAATGGTCATTATAAGGACTGCTGTTAAGGCTTGATAGGGAGATCTTCTTATGTGTTTCCAGCTTGTGTTAATCATTTTTGTATTTTCCTGACTTATCGTCTCTTGTTATCTTACCGTTTTTAAGATTCACTACTCTGTGTTTTAAAGCGTTTACGATGTCTGCATTGTGGGTTGCCATAAGGACAGTAACACCAACTTTACCGGCTTGACCCAAAAGGTCGACTATTTGTCTTCCGGTTTCTGGATCGAGGTTGCCTGTAGGTTCGTCTGCAAGGATGATTTTTGGTTCCTGGACTAGTACCCTTGCAATAACTGTTCTTTGTATCTCTCCTCCAGATAGTTGACGAGGGAAAAGGTTTGCGCGTGAGGACATGTTAACTTTTTCTAGAGCCTCTTCAATTTTCTTTTCTTCTTTGGGGGTTGTGCGGCCGTCAATTTCGGTTGCAAGTTTAACATTTTCATAAACTGTTCTATCGGGTAGGAGTTTGAAATCTTGAAAGATTACTCCAATCTTGCGGCGGTAGAAAGGTATCTCTTCGCTCTTGAGATCTTTGATGTCTCGTCCTTCTATTAAAACTTTGCCGGATGTGGGAGTAATTTCGCGTAAGAGGAGTCTTATTAGTGTCGTTTTTCCAGCCCCTGAGTGCCCTGTTAGGAATATAAACTCTCCTTCTTTTGCTTCGAAAGAAATATCCTCAACGGCGTTTGCAGAACCGTATTTTTTCGTAACTTCTTCGAATTTAATCATAGGCAGCAAGAGAGATTTCGGTGGCATGAGCAGTCGAGAGTTATTCTACAACTTTAATTTTGCCCACATCCATAAGCCAGGCGGCTTTGGTAGAATTAAATGTCTCTCCCCAGATATGTACTTTTTTGCCCGCAAATTCATCTAAATCTACAACCGAAGAGGTCAACGCGGCTGTTTGGGAGGCTCCGCCTTCTCGAAGCAGTTTGTGCGTTCCCTCTCCGTTGACTCCGCCTTCTTCAATGGTTCCTTCGGCCTCGTCTTTGAAGGTTTTTGTGTCTGTTGAACCTACTTCTTTGCCTTTTTCAGCTTTCGTGTTTCCCGTCTCACTAATGCTGGTTGTGTTATTTAAAGATTTGCCACGTGCAAGCTTCCAACCCGTTCCAATCCCGCTTAGGATAATTGCTAGGATTATGACGGAAGGTAAAAGTACTTCTTTTAGGATGTTAGTTTGGGGTGGTTGCGCCTCCATATATTCCTATATAGACTATACCATAGCCGTAAAAAGCACCACAAGTTGCTAAAGCGCGCGGAGTTCTGCTTCTACAAACTCGTTCAGCTCACCGTCTAGAACCGCGTCTACGTTGCCTGTTTCTGTTTGGGTTCTTAAATCTTTCACCATCTTGTACGGATGGAGGACGTAAGATCTTATCTGGGTTCCCCATGCGGCGGGTCGATATTCCCCTTTTATTTTCTGTATATTTTCTTTTGATTCGGCTTCGAGCTTGGCCCAAAGTTTGGCACGAAGAAGGTTTAGGGCTATTTCGCGGTTTTTTTCTTGGAATCGTTCTTGCTGAGCTGTTACTACAATCCCTGAGGGTTTGTGGACAAGTCTTACTGCTGTTGAGACTTTGTTAACGTTTTGGCCACCGTGTCCTCCTGCTCTGTAAAACTGCCAGTCAAGGTCTTCCTCTTTTATTTCCACGTCCGGAGTATCTTCAATTTCTGGAAGAATTTCGACTAGTGCAAAAGATGTTTGCCTCAGGTTGTCTGCATTAAAAGGAGATTGTCGGACTAATCTGTGTGTGCCGGCTTCGTTTTTTAGATAGCCATAGGCGTATTTCCCGATTATTAAGATTGTAGTAGATTTTATGCCTGCCTCTTCTCCACGTACCTCCTCCACTATTTCCCCTTTCCATTCCTGTCTTTCCGCAAAACGAAGGTACATCCGCATAAGCATTTGAGCCCAGTCCATTGCTTCTATTCCACCTTGGCCTGCGTGAATCGAGAGAATCGCGTTGTTTGAGTCATATTTACCGGATAAAAAGGTCTTTGTTTCTAGTTTGTCTATTTCTTTTCGAATTTCTCCTACCGAAACTTCAACTTCACCTCTCAGCGACTCTTCCCCTAAAACAGATAAGGTGTCGTTGATCTTCTCTTGCAAAGAGTCGACGCTTTTTAGCTCTCCCTTGAGGTGGTCTATTTCCTGCATCACCTTTTTGGCTTTCTCCGGGTCTTGCCAAAAGTCTGGCTTTAGTGCTTGGGCTTCAAGATGAAGCAGTTGGTTTTTTTGCGAATCGGGGTCTAGCTTCTCAACGAGAGAGTTGAGCCGACTTTGCAGTTCTTTTAACTCACCGCGTAATGGTTCCATTTGGGAGTATTGTATCAGAAAGGTGCTTTGGGGAAGGTTGCTACTGCCCACATATTTGGGTGCAAATCGCGTTCCGTTGGTCGACGGGAAGACTTTTAACAGTATCTACCGTCTGTTTGACTTCTTTTTGGGTGTTTACAATAGGGGCCAGAATGGGGCTTTCTATGATGTTTTCCACAATATCATCGATTATGCTTTTGGCTTTTTTGATTCCTGTTTCTTCTTTTTGGTCAACTTTATTTTTAATTAGATTGTTTACCGACCCCACGTTTGTTGTCGCGTTTAGGACTTTGTTGTTGTTTTTTGTTGGGAAGAAGTCCCCAAAAATAAGGACGCCACCGGCTCCTATCACTAAAACTGTTGTTGTGACTATTAGGCTCAAAGGGTTCATTTAGTATCCTTACACACAGTATTTCTGACGAGATCTGCCTCATCAGAATCAAGAGTCTTATATTCCGTTACTAATTCTTTTGCTGTAGGTTTTTTTTGTTCTGTTTTTACCCCCAGCACTTTTTTCGCGCTTTTTGTACTATCACTTACTACAATTTGGAGGTTTTGGGGGAGGGTAGAAACTTTGTCTCCTACGACATAGTTTTTGTATATATAGTACGTTGCTCCTTCTATGAGTAAGACCAAAAACACCCCGGCTATTAAGCCCGATCGCAAGCCGTGCATCGAAACTGAAAGTAAATGGTGTCTGGCATATGCAAAAAGAAGGATAAACAGAAACAAGAGGATTGCGATGATCCCTATCTTTAGGACGGCGGGGTCTAGAGATTCAAAAGAAGGAAAGGGGATAGCAGATAGATTAAGTGGGGCAAGCGGGTTCACCTCTATATTGTATCAAACCTGTTGCTTAGGAGACAAAGTAACCACGGGTAAAGAGACTGGTTAGCACAAAGCCAAGGATGAGGAAAAAGAAACTGAGTATGTGTTTGAGCATTGGCTTGGCGCGAGTAATGTGCGCAAGCGCGATAAAAGCGGGAAAAAGATGGAGGATGTAACGAGGTGTACCAGCAAAAGTCCCTGTAAAAGTAACCAACAAGAGTAGTGTCAACATAAAGACAGCGTAAGATTTGCGAATGTTTTTCCACACGTACAAAGTTAGTCCAAGATAGATAAAAAGGGTTGAAAACTCTAAGACCGCTATCCAATAAATCAACAACTTAGGATCGACAGACAAGAAGATTTTAAAATATCGGACAATAACCTGAATTGGCAGAACAAATTGCTCCTGTCTCCAGGCTTGCATTGATTGTTGGAACAAAAGAGGATTCTTAAAAAAGATTCCTAAGTAGATCATATAGCTTGCAATTCCGCTGGCTGTTAACGTAGGGCTCACCCATCCGCTTTTGAAAAACTTTTTTATCACTTCATTCGGTTGAATACCGTTCTTTTTTGTTTGGAGATACCACTCAACGGCCAGGGCAGGAATCAATGCCACACCAGAAAGGCGTGAAGCGGAGCTTGCTGCCCCGAATAATCCGGCCAGTATCCATCTCTTTTTTCTGGCAAAATATAAACTGCATGTTGAAAGCATAAGGAACAATGAATCGGTATAGACTGAGTGCCCATAAAAACTGAATGGTATTATTGCAAGATAAAAGATGGATAAGTAGGCCGTAGGGGTGTCGTAGTCTAATTCGGTTATCTTTTTCAACATAAACATGCTTATTAAAAGGGTAAGCGAAGAAATGAGAATTCCAACAAAAAGTGGTGGTACAAGAGAAAGCTTGGAAAAGATATAAATCAAGGAAGGATATAGGGGGAAAAAAGCAAAGTCGAACCGATGGTACCCGTTTGTTGCGATATTGAGAAAATGTCTACCGTCGAAATTGGCCCAAATCCAAGCTAAATACGGAGCATCTGGTGCAGACTGTTTTCCAATATAACCAGGGTCAAGCTTAACAAAGAGGGTTCCTAGCAGTGCGAAGGAGATAAATAGCAGTCGTGAAAGTGTGAAGTAAGCTAAGATTTTTTTATCCATTCTTTTTTCAATTCTAAAAACTGTCCGGAGATTATTGATCTTCTTATATTAGACATTAGAGTATTTATAAAGTAAATGTTGTGGATGGTTGTAAGTCTTGGTCCGAGCATCTCCTGACTTGAAATGAGGTGGTGCACATAGGCTGTAGAGAAATTAGTACAGGTGTAGCATTTACAAATTTTACTGATTGGTTTTTTTGTTTCTTTGAAGATTCTCTTGGTTATGTCGACTTTAAATTTATTCTGACTGTTCCCTCCGTCTTCTGGATATATAAAGACCATTCCGGACCGGGCCTGGCGGGTTACAGAAGTGTTATCAAAAGTGTCAACTCCTCTTTCTACTGCTTCAAGCACTCCTTCTGGCCCTCCGCCCAGTCCCAAGGCGTGGACAGGTTTGTTATCTGGTAGAAGATCGGTAACCGTATCAAGAGTATGGGTGGTTATTTTTGGATTACTACCTATTGATTCCCCTCCCATTGCAATTCCGGGAAAGTTCATGCTTAGAACAAACCGCAGCGATTCCCTCCTTAGATTCCTGTCAGTATCTCCCTGGACTATCCCATATAAAGCTTGGTGTTTTCCTTTTCTATTTAACTTTTCCCAAGTCTTATATGATCTTTCTTCCCATAAAATAGTTCTCCTAAAGGCTTCTTTTTTCTGTTTATCCGAATAAAGAGATCCTAATGGTTGGTCGAAAGCCATGATAATGTCTGCGCCTAAAACTTTTTGAATCTCCATGGATTTTTCAGGAGTTAGGAGGTGTTTAGACCCGTCGATGTGTGAGGCAAACACTGCGCCTTCGTCGGTAATCTTTACTACCCTCCCTTCAGTATCTGCAGTGCCCTTATTCTTTGGGGTCCAGAGGAAAGATACTTGGTATCCTCCGCTGTCTGTTATTGTGGGACCTTCCCATTTCATAAACGGGGCAAACCCGCCAAAATTTTTGATGGTTTTTATTCCGGGTTTAAGATAGAGGTGGTATGTATTTGCAAGAACTACCTGGGATCCTGTATTTAATATCTCTTCTGGAGTTAAAGTTTTTACTGTTGCGCGAGTTGCGACGGGAGAAAAAGCGGGGGTTTTAATTTCTCCGTGGGGTGTTGCAATAACTCCTGCCCGAGCTCTGGTTTTTTTGTCAGTCCTTTCAACCTTAAAAGAAAAATTCATACAGAGCTAGTAGGCTTGGGCGAAGAGCCATTTGTGAGTGGCTTTATTCCCACAGTGAACACACGTGCCCTCTTCCTCTTCTGCGTCTAAAGGCAAACAGCGAGTTGAAGCTTTAGTTTCTTCTTTGATTTCTGCTTCGCACTCTTCGTTTTCGCACCAGAATGCTCTTATAAATCCCCTAGGGCCTGTCATTATTTCTTTAAATTTTTCGTATGAAGTAGCTTCTCGTGTGTTTTCTTCCAAGAATTTTAGGGCTCGATTGTATAAGTTTTCTTGAATGTTGTCCAAAAGTTTGGGTATTTCCTTGCTTACTTCAGAAATAGGAACTTCGAGTTTTTCAAGAGTATCTCGTCTAACAACGGTCACCGATCCTGTTTGTCTCTCTTTTGGGCCTAATTCAATTCTCAGAGGCACACCCCTTAGCTCCCATTTGTTAATCTTGAAACCTAAACTTTCGTCATCTCTCGTGTCAACTTTGGCTCTGATGGCGTCTACTCTTAAGAGGTCTGACAGTTTGTTGGCTGAGGACAGGATTTCTGGCTCATCCCCAACCGGGATAATAACCACTTGGATTGGGGCTACGCGCGGCGGAAGTATGAGCCCATTATCGTCGCCATGGGCCATAAGGAGTCCTCCGATAGAACGAGTAGATAGTCCCCAGCTGGTTTGCCAAGCATATTTTGTTTCCCCATCTTTATCCTGGAATTTAATGTCAAAGGCTTTTGAGAAATTTTGCCCCAGGTCATGAGAGGTACAGCTTTGCAAGGCTTTGCCTTCAGGCATTAATGTTTCGTAGGTGTATGTAACATCTGCGCCTGCGAATTTTTCGCTTTCTGATTTTTTGCCGACATAACCGGGGAGCGCTAAAAAGTCTTTGTAAATTTTACTGTACATTTCTATTGCCCATTTTTGGAGTTCCACCGCCTCCTCGTGTGTACCATGTGCTGTGTGTCCTTCCTGCCATAGAAATTCGGTTGTTCTTAAAAATAGGTAGGTCCTTTTTTCCCAGCGCACGACATTGTTCCATTGATTTATAAGAATAGGGAGATCGCGCCAGGAGTGTACCCATTTGGCGTAAGCGTCATACATTATGGTTTCTGAAGTTGGACGAACAATTAGCTTTTCTTTTAGCTCTTCTCCGCCGCCGATTGTGACAACTGCAAGTTCAGGAGAAAACCCTTCTACGTGCTTTTTTTCTTTAGAAAGGAAGGACTCGGGGATAAACAAAGGGAAGTAGGCATTCTCTACCCCTTTTTCTTTTATCTTCTCGTCCATGGTTCTTTGGATAAGCTCCCAGATTCGGTAACCATAAGGTCTGAAGATCATTGTTCCCTTGGCGGGACCATAGTCTGCTAACTCTGCTTCCAGAACTACACGGTTGTACCAAACTGACAGGTCAACTGATTTCTTAGTTAAGTTTTTTTCGTATGCCATTATTTTTTCTGTTAAAACATTTTACCACCGATTGGTACATCCATGGTTGGACACAACAACACCACATCTCCGTTTTCATCGGGTACACCTAATGTTAGTGCTTCGGAAATAAAGGGGCCGATTTGCTTGGGTGGAAAGTTAATCACCACCATTACAAGTCTGTTTAATAGCTGGTCTTTTGTATAATGTTTCACTATTTGCACTGAGGATTTTTTAGTTCCTATTTCTGGGCCAAAGTCTATTACCAACTTGTAAGCGGGCTTTCGGGCCTCAGGAAAGTCTTGCACATCAATAATTTTCCCCACGCGAATATCTACCTTCTCAAAGTCTTGATATTGAATTATGTCCCCCATATACAAAAAGTCCTTCCTAAAACACTTAAATTAAATGCTTTAGCAAGGACTCTTGGCTTCAGGGAAGTTTACCCTGAGTTTACCGAAGGGTGGTACCACCTTACTTTCTCCCACTTTGCTTATGCTTCGTGGGACTTGTTTTGAGAGGTTCTTCCGCCAGTCGGCGGACTTTCCCTCTAAGCTCCTGGGCGGGAAACCCATTCAACGCTTTTCCAAACTATACTTTATTTAAAGATATGATGCAACTCCCTTAGGGTTGTAGCATCAAGGCTGGAATTGTAGTATTTGTTTAGTGAGACGGAACATTCTTCCTTTAATTTTTATAACCGGGGTCGGTTTGGTTGGAGTAAAGGCTCTTTTTCACCCCGGTTTGTTCTCCGCGTTTGATATTTGGCACCAGGTTGCTAGGCTATACCATTACCAACAGGCTTTTGCTGACGGGCAGTTTCCGCCTTATTGGATAGGGACTTTGGCACACGGGTTAGGTTATCCACTTTTCTTCTTCTCTTATCCTCTACCTTGGATTTTGGGGCTGCCGTTTTTATCGTTAGGCTTCGATATTTTCACAACAATTAAGATCTTGTTTGGTCTTTCCTATGTTTTATCGGGTGTTTGCATGTATTTCTTTGTGAAAGATTTTTTACGGAGCTCATGGGCTTCGCTTCTTGTCGCGGTAGTTTATCTTTGGGCGCCATATCGGTTTTTAACTATTTATGTTTACGGAGCAATGGGCGGTTCTTTCGTTTTTGTTTTTATCCCGATATTTCTGTGGGGTGTTTGGAAATTAAGACAATTTAAGTCGCGGAAATTTGGATTAGTCTTAACAAGCACAGGGATCGCGGGGCTTATTTTGTCTCATCTTATGACCTTGCCTTCATTGCTTCCGTTATTTTTGTTGTTTATCGTGGGAGTGTTTTTAAGTGTTACGACGACGGAGAGAAAGGGGTTTCTAATTTGGCTTTTGGGAAGTTTGATGTTGGGGGTTGGTTTGTCTTCCTTTTATCTTCTCCCTGCGATCGCTTACAGCAGATTAACTCAGGTAAGTAGTGGGGTCTTTAGTCAACTTTATAAGGAAGGCTTTCCTACTTTGAGCCAACTTATTTACTCCAGGTGGGGGTATGGGTTATATGGCGATTCGGTTAAAGAGTCTACTTTTTCTTTACAAATAGGAATAGCTCAATGGATTGCTGCGGTACTGGCCGGTATATCTTTACTGTCCATTCCGCCTCGTCGCCTAATCAGTCAAGTGAAGACTAATCGTGTTTTAACTTTTCTGATTGTCTTTCTCGTGGGATTTTCAATATCTATATTCTTCATGCTTGATGTTTCGCGCCCTGTTTGGGCATTTGTCGTTAGATTTATAAGTTTAGATTATCCAACAATGTTTATGACTTCTGCCGTATTTTGTTCTTCGGTTTTGGGGGGACTGGTGTTTTTGCTACTTAAGAAACCTTACAATTTCTTGTTTCTGGTCTTTATTATCTTGACTGCTCTTTACACAAATAGAAACCATCTACGGGTTAATATGTACACCCATTTTTCCATTTCGGATTATGTGGGTGCCGAAACTACAACTAATTCGTTTCATGAATACCTGCCGAAACTTGCGGATTTGCGGTTATTCGGTGGTCAGCAAGTTTCGGCAGTAGAACCTGCAGAAATAGTAGTTGAAGACCTTCGGCAGAATACTAAGGCTTTAACTTTCTCGGTTGTTTTGACAGAGGAAACACAGTTGACGGTTAAGCATTTTGTTTTTCCGGGGATTGTTCTATATGTAGATAACATAAAAAGGTCTTTTGGCGCGGATGAAACGGGTAGAATTCAGTTTAGTGCTCTGGTAGGCAGGCATAATATACGTGTAGAGTTTGGAGATACAGGCTTAGTTAAATTTGGTAAATTTGCAACTTTTGCATCCCTTTTATTGTTAGTTTACATTTGGAGAAGTAAACGATATGCGTAAGTCTAAAGTAGTTGCTGTAATGCCTGCTTATAATGCGGCAAAGACCATCAAAAAGACCGTTCTTGACATACCACGCGGGTCTGTTGATAAGATTTTGGTTGTTGATGATGGATCATACGATAACACTGTTAAGGTAGCAAAAGGGATGGGACTAGAGGTAGTTGTTCACCCTCAGAACAGGGGGTATGGGGGAAACCAAAAAACTTGTTACACGCTTGCGCTTTCCCAGGGAGCAACGGTCGTGGTTATGATACATCCCGATTATCAGTATGACAGTAGCCTTACAAAGGAATTGGTTCGGCCAATTTTAGAAGGGCGTAGCGACGTGATGTTGGGTTCTAGAATTCGCACTCGTGAAGAAGTACTAAGAGGTGGTATGCCAGTTTGGAAGTATCTCGGGAATAGGTTCTTAACTTTTCTTGAAAACTTAGTACTAGGACAAAACTTATCTGAATATCATACGGGGTTTAGGGCGTTTAGCGGTTCTATACTTCGAGCTTTGCCTTTTCATAAATACTCAGATGATTTTGTTTTCGATCAGCAAATACTTTTTGGGGCAATTGCTGCTCGCGCCCGAGTGGGCGAAATTCCTGTTCCGGTCCGATATTTTCCCGAGGCATCTTCTATAAATCCACTGCGTTCGGTTATCTATGGAGTTTCGATTCTCCGTGATCTTTTTATATATATAGTTTCGAGCGGGAAAGCGTTTTTAAAATGAGTTTAAGGATTTTAATAGTGATTTTTATCATCGGACTGTTGGTCCGTTTTTTGTACTTTCCCCAAAATGTTTACTTCGCCTACGACCAGGCCCGAGATTCCTACACTGCTTTGGATGTTCTGGAGGGAGATTTTAAAGTTGTAGGGCCTCCGTCTGCTGCTAGTGATAAGTTGTTTGCTGGTCCTTTGGTATTTTACATTTACGCCCCTATTTACTGGTTAGGGAACCATAACCCCGAGGTGGTATCTGGTTTTTTCCGGGTTTTTAATGCACTCGGAGTTTTTGTGGTGTTTTTTATAGCAAAAATTTTGTTCAACCGATTTGTTGGGTTGGTGTCTGCACTTTTGTTTGCAATTTCGTACGAGCAGTCTCAGTACTCATTATTTATAAGTCATCAGCCATTAGCCGTTGTTCCTGTCTTATTACTCTACCTTGGTTTGGCTTTGTTGTTTTTTAAAAAGGAGAAGCGCGGTCTTATTTTTGTTGCTATTGGGTGGGGTTTGGCTTTGCAGTTTCACTATGTCTATCTTTTGCTTGGTTTGGGAATTCTTTTTTTGATGATTTTATTCAGAAAAAATTTGCCTATTTTAAAATCAAGAGATCTGCTCGGTTCTTTGGCGGTTTTTATTTTGATAGTTGGTACCTATATCTTGTCTGAGATAAAGTTTGATTTCAGAATTATTAGAGCACTTATTTTCGGTTCAGCCAGTTCTAATTTTCATCCTGGGTCGATAATCTTTGTTGTCAATCGCTTCTTACACGATACTTTTTGGGCGGATTATTCTTTTACATTTATTACGGCAGTGGTCTTACTTTTTGCTTGTTTAAAACTTTATTTTTCTGGGGGTCGACAGAAATTGTTTTTTCTTTTGGTTTGGTTGTTCTTGGGAACCTTACCTTATCTTTTGAGCGGTACACCTAGTTATTACTATAGTGCCGGGGCATCGGTAAGTCTTATCTTGCTGGCAGGTTACTTATTAGGAGAGATTTACAAGAAAAAACCGGTCTTCGCTGTCTTTGGCGCTGGCGTAGTTATTTTTAACAACTTGTTTTTGGTTTCTACCGTTAATCCAAAGGGGCTAAATTCTGATATGGTGATTCAACCAGGTATGCTTCTGTCTTCAGAGAAACAAGCCTTGGATTACATATACAAAAGTGCAGGCGACAAACCTTTTGCCGTTGGCAGTTTAACAATTCCGTACAGCATAAATACTACGTGGAATTATTTGTTTGAGTGGTATGGCAGGCAGAAGTATAACTATTTGCCTGTTTGGGTAGGTCCGGTTGCTCAGGGTTACCCTGGTAGTATTCCGGTTTCTAACGTCCGGTCTGATTTGCCGACCTTACAATTTTTGATAGTTGAGCCAACTGTGGGAATAGATAGTTACACTTTGCAGAAGTTTTTCCGTGAAGAAAACTATTTTACCCGCATCGAAGAAGAGAAGGCTTTTGGGACTATTACTGTTCAGAGGAGGCAAAGGATTTAGTTTGGTGGTAATTGAGGGTAGTTCAGCCTCTATGCCAGGGGGCATTGATCATCCCGCATTTTTTGTATTTATAAACTTTTCCTGTTTGAGGGTTTATTGCCCCGCAGGGGCAGGGGTCGTTGCGGCCAATAGTTTTTGTGGCTGTGTTCTCGGTTAGATTGCCGTAAGGGTTTTTGTCTATTAGTCCCTCTTTGTCTGTCGTGTCTTCATTTGTGACGGCACGGGAAATATCAATTGTTGGTTGTTGTATTCCTACAGGAACAATTCTAAATACCCTTCTTGCTAGACTTGTGTCTATATCGCTCATCAGTTTGTCAAACAGTTGAAATGCTTCGTTTTTAAATTCTACAACCGGATCTTTTTGTCCATACCCTCTTAAACCCACTCCCTCTCGAAGATCATCAAGGTTTGTAAGGTGCTCCACCCAAAGATCATCTATTGCTGAGCGATAAGCAAACCTCTCGACTTGCCTCATATTTTCAGGTCTTATTTGCTCTTCTCTCTGTTTATATGCTTGTTCTAACAGTCCATGGAGGTTTTGTGTTACTTTTTCTTTGTCTCCAAGGTTTTCGAGCTGATCGACAAGTTGCTTATAGGAATTGTCGTCCATGGGAACAGTTTCCACAAACGCAGACGCTATTTCTCCAAAGTTTGGTTTTTCGCCCAGACTAAAAGTGGAGACAACAACAACCTCCAGTTGGTTTTTGAGTTTTTCTAGTACTTCTTTTTTGAGGTTTTCTTGCTCCAATACCTGGCGGCGCAATTTATAGATTATTTCTCTTTGTTGGTTGGCAACATCGTCGTATTCGACAACTCTTTTTCTACTCTCAAAATGAAATGATTCTACTTTGGACTGTGCTTGTTCTATTGCTCTGGAAATAAGTCTGTTTTCAATCGGTTGGTCTTCGGGAATTTGCAGAGTTGTCATTAGGGACGCTATTTTTTCACCCCCGAAAATTCGCATAAGATCATCCTCTAGGGATAGGAAAAATCGTGTTGATCCGGGGTCTCCAAGGCGACCAGACCGTCCTCTTAACTGATTGTCAATTCTTCTTGATTCGTGACGTTCTGTACCAATGACATGTAGTCCTCCGGACTTAATTACCTTCTCGTGTTGCTTTTCCCACTCTTTGTATTCTTTTGTTTCTTTATATTTTTGGGGATCCTTACCCGCTTTTAATTCTGGTTGCGCTCCTCCTAAAATTATGTCTACTCCTCGACCTGCCATGTTGGTTGCAACGGTGACACTACCGGGTTTGCCGGCCTCTGCGATAATTAGTGCTTCTCTTTCATGGTTTTTTGCATTTAGCATGTTGTGGGGGATTTTCTTACGCGTCAGGAGGGTTGCCACTATTTCGTTTTTCTCGATAGATGTGGTGCCTACCAGTACGGGTTGTCCTTTTCCCCGTGCTTCTTCGATTTCGTCTGCAATTGCTTCGTATTTTGCCTGAACAGTTTTGTAAATAAGATCTGAATGGTCTTTTCTTGTTATGGGTTTATAGGTAGGAACCGCAATAACATCAAGGCCGTAGATTTTGTGGAATTCCTCTGCTTCTGTTGCGGCGGTTCCGGTCATACCACTTAGTCGCTCATACATTCTAAAATAGTTTTGAAAGGAAATTGTTGCGAGCGTTTTTGATTCTTGCTGGATTGTGACTCCTTCTTTTGCTTCTATTGCTTGATGGAGGCCGTCGCTCCAACGCCTACCAAACATTAGCCTTCCTGTAAACTCGTCTACGATTATTACCTGGTTATCTTTTACGACATAGTCACGATCTATCAGATAAAGAGACGTTGCTCTTAGTGCGTTTTCTATGTGGTGGATTATTTCGAAATCTTTTTCGTATAAGTTACTGACCCCGAGAATTTTTTCGATTTTTACTATTCCTTCTTCTGTGAGAGTTGCTGTTTTTAATTTCTCATCGATTGTGTAGTCTGTATCGGGAGAAAGAAGTTTTATGTATTCTGCGAATTTGTAATACTTATCTGTAGCTTGGGCGTCTGGCGCGGAAATTATAAGAGGGGTTCTTGCTTCATCAATTAAAACCGAATCTACCTCGTCGACAATTGCAAAGTAGTGTCCTCTTTGGACCATCTCTTCCAGGGAAGAAACCATGTTGTCCCGTAGGTAATCGAATCCGAATTCGTTGTTGGTTCCGTAGACAATGTCTGCCTGGTAGGCAGTTTTTCTCTCAACTGGTTTTAAGTGCGCGAGTCTCTCGTCACCGTGCGAGTCGTCTCTGTAGTCTGGATCGAAAACAAAGGATTTGCCTTCCTGGATGATAATCCCAACAGACAATCCGAGGATATGAAAGGCAGGACCGTTCCACCCAGCGTCACGACGAGCGAGGTAGTCGTTAACCGTTACTGCGTGCACACCTTTTCCTGTCAGACTATGAAGATAGAGAGGTAATATGGCAGAAAGAGTTTTTCCTTCACCAGTTTTTTGCTCTGCAATTTTTCCTTCCGATAAAGCAATACCTGCCATTATCTGAACATCATATGGTCGTTTTGCTATCGTTTGCCAAATTGCTTCTCGACCAGCGGCAAACACTTCAGGGAGTAGAGATTCTAATTTTTCCCCTTTCTTGAGGCGTTCCCTGAAAGTCTTGGTCTTTTTGGAGAAGTCGGTAAGTTTTAACTTGTTGGCGTCTTTTCCAAGGGAGTTAACTTGGTCGACGAGGCCCGTAAGTCGATCTACTTCTTGTTTGTTTGTGTTGAAAAATCCAAAGAGTGTACCAAGCATGGAGACGTAGCGTAAGTATACCAGAGGGTGAGGCTGAAATACGACCCGATGGGTAGATTGGGGCGATATATCGGACCCTCGCTAGTTTGAATTTTGAATAGCAGTCGTAGCACCAGTTTGACAATTTTTGTTCACTTTTGATTAAGAAGGATATATCTTTAGTTTATTGAGTGGCAGATGAAGATTATGTTCGCTTCGGGAGTAACAGCAGTCATTGCTGGAAAAACTTCTGATAGTTTGTTTTTAAATTCCTCCGCGTCCTTTTTTTCTATATAGGAATAGAGGTGGTTGAAGGCAGCAATGGAGTCAGCTTTCAGGTGCCTTTGAACATTTTTAATAAACTCTTTGGTGCGAAAAGCTTCTGGAATATCTCCACCTTTATAAACATCTACTAAAATCAAATCAAATTTTTCAGGAGACTTTTTAATCCAGAAAATAGCGTCTGCTATTACAACTGTTAAGTTGCTAACTTCTCCCAATCTGAGATATTTTCTCCCTAAATCTACCATGTGGGGATCTATGTCTATACCAACTTTC
>Ga0209542_10000458_pt1 | contig 97951 bp, 101 predicted proteins | sample RifCSPhighO2_01_FD_184028 | JGI IMG/M metagenome (GOLD analysis project Ga0209542, IMG submission 184028) | Soil microbial communities from Rifle, Colorado - Rifle CSP2_plank highO2_0.1 (SPAdes) (version 2) | ecosystem: Environmental > Terrestrial > Deep subsurface > Rock core/Sediment ...
GTTCCACCAAGTGTCCTTGATGGAAAAGTTCGTGATTTTGAAGAGCAAGGAAAAATGCGTTTAAATATCCCGAATGAAATTGCCTTAGCTCTTGCTTTTATTATTCCTATCTTTACGGCAACTTTTGATGATTATGTTTATGTGAAAGGAGCAACTATTCGTGGATTTTTTATTGCGGGATTTGTATTTATTATTGCCCGCCTTATATACAATGGGTATCATCTATCAAAAATAAAAAAATATGCTCGTATTGATTTGATTAATTCATTTACTATTGAATCTATTAAAAAAACAAAAGAATAAAATGCCAACTAAAAAATCAAACAGAGCAAAAGAAATCATAGGAAAAATTTTCAAAGATGGGGAACTAGCCTTTGGTTTGAGAGAATTTGATGGAATAGATATTTTCAATGTTCTTGAAATTACCGAAGAAGAAAAAGGTCGCTATTATTTAAAAGATTTAAAATCTGGCAAAGCTCGTTTTGTCTATGATGAGAAAAAAGAAACCGGCAAGCCGGAAGAAATTGTCCGCCAATTATGGCTCTATAAATTGAACAAACATTATAAATATTCGATGGATCGCCTAGAGACGGAAAAAAGTATTCACTTTGGACGCGAAGTTCACGGCAAGGCGGTTGATATTGTGGTTTATAAATCAGACAAAATTACACCATACATACTTGTTGAAGTGAAAGCTCCGACCGAAAGTAAAGGCCTTGAACAGATGAAAGGATACCTAAATGCCGAAGGCGCAGAAATCGGCGTATGGGGCAATGGTATTAAACGCGTCATTTTATATAGATTTTATCCAAAAGAATTTAACGACACGCTTCCGGATCTTCCAAAATCGGACCAGACTATTGATGACCTTTTGGAAGCCAAGAAAACTTATTTTGATCACACCACAACGAAAGTTAATTTGAAAGAAACCATTGATTCTATGCAAGAGCTTGTGCTTGCCAATGCTGGAGTTGATGTTTTTACTGAAGTTTTTAAATTGATTTATGCAAAGCTTTACGATGAAGAAGAAGCTAAAATTACCCGCCCCGACAAAGAAGTTTTATTTCGAAAATATAAAGACCCGACGAAAACTTATAGCGTTATCAATGATCTTTTTAAAAAAGCAGTTAAACGCTGGCCAGGCACATTCTTAGAGCAGGAGAACATTAGTCTTTCGCCAAACCATCTTTCAATTGTTGTCGGCGAACTTGAAACTACGCGTCTTTTCGGTTCTGACCTTTCTATTATTGACGAAGCATTTGAATATCTTATTCCGGAAGTTGCGAAAGGCAAGAAAGGGCAGTACTTTACTCCGCGTCATGTCATAAGTATGGCGGTAAAGATGTTGGATCCGAAGCGTGATGAATACATTCTTGACCCCGCTGCTGGCTCTGGAGGATTTTTGATCAGCGCGATGTATCATATGAAAAGCCATCACCTGAACGATTCCGAAGACGCAATGCGCGAGTATGCCAAGGAGCATATCTGGGGTATTGATTTTGCGGACGAAATTTCAAAAGTATCGCGAGCGCTCATGCTAATAGCTGGCGATGGGAGATCACACATGTTTAAATTAAATTCTCTGGATCCTCGCGAGTGGAAAGGCGAAGAACAAAATCTTCTTCATGCACGCTCCGAACTTCAAAAACATCTTTTGACTTTTGATAATTCTTCAGACAACGAAGAAAATAAAAATACATTTCATTACATGGATTTTGATGTTCTCTTAACTAATCCGCCATTCGCGGGAGAAATAAAAGACCAGGGACTTTTACGCCAGTATTTTTTCGGCAAGAAGAAGGGAAAATTGGTTAGCAAAGCTGAACGGCACATCCTTTTCATTGAGCGCACATTAGATATGATCCGTCCCGGTGGACGTATGGCAATAGTCCTTCCGCAAGGAGTCTTGAATAACACTAATATGCAATATGTTCGCGAATACCTCTTTGATAAAGCGCGAATTCTCGCAGTTGTTGGTTTACATGGCAATACTTTTAAGCCACATACTGGCACGAAAACCAGCGTCCTGTTTTTGCAGAAATGGATTGATAAACCACTGAAAGATTACCCGATATTTATGGCGGTTTCAAAAAAAGGGGGCAAAGATAATTCGGGAGATTACATTTACAAGAAGGACACAAATGGAAATTATGTTCACGATGCCCGAGGTCGCAAGGTGCTTGATCATGATTTGGATGAGATTGCGGAGGGGTTTATTAAGTTTATTAAAGAACAAAAAATTAATTTTTAAATTTATGATAGGAAAAGAAGCTAAACAAAGATTAAGTGTGTTAATTTCTGAAATTGAAAGTAAAAAAACTGAATTAGATACAGTTTTAATTTCAGCGAATCAAATAAAAGGGCAATTAGATACTATAAGCAATGACTTGAATTCAAAGCAAGGTGTCATAAGTACCGTTGAGTCTGATGTAAATAATAAACTAGGAACTGTTACTAAAATTTTACAAGACATTACTCAAAAGCAAACAGAAACAAATAAAATCGTCGAAACTGTTAATAAATCTCAAACTCAAATAGAGGAAGCAAAAAAGAATTCTGAAAGTTTTTTAAATGAGACAAAAAATATCCAAAATAGAAGCGAGGAGTTACTAAATCAAATTGAAACTGAATTAAAAGCAGGGGCTACAAGTGCCAATCTGTCAAAATCATTTGCTGATAAGGTAAATGAATATAAAAAAAACAGTCGTTTCTGGTCAGTATGTTTCATTGTATGGATGATTATTATTGTTGGATATTATGGTTTTGTAACTTTTTATTCCGATCAGATACAAACTACCCAAGATGTTTGGCGACATTTGGCTTTTAGGTCTCCATTTCTGGTTTTTGGGGTCTGGCTGGCTATATTTTTTGGGAATAGAAGAGCAGAAAGTAAAAAACTTGAAGAGTCATATAAACACAAGGAAGTAATGGCACGATCTTTTGTTGGGTATAAGCAGACCCTCGAAAGTTTAGGGGATGAAGACAAAATCCTGTTGAAACAACACATGGCAAATCTTCTCAAGGCAATGGATGAAAATTCAGCTTCATTCTTAAATTCCGAAGGTGATAAGCATCCAGTTTTTGAAGTGCTGAGTTTCCTTTTTAAACCAAAGAAATAATTATCACAGATGTATTACTCCATAATCAAAAAATCAGAACTTGGAGGTACCCTACGACTAGATGCGGAATATTATCAGCCGGAATTTCTTAAGAATTCAAAAAAAATTATAAATTTTGGATCTGAAACGCTTCAAAGTTTGAGTACTATTTCCATAACAAAGGGAGAAACTCCATTATGGCGAGGAGATGATTATTTAAAAAAAGGTATTCCATTTTTGCGTAGTGAAAATCTAATTTCGGCAGGATTAGATCTTTCAAATATTGTTTTTATATCTAAGAAAGTCCACGACAGAATGAAAAGATCAAAAATATTCCCCAATGATATTTTAATCGCAATTGTTGGGGCCACCATAGGAAACACTGGGATGGTAACCAAAAATTATTCGGAATATAACTCCAATCAAGCTAATGCAATTATTAGACCAAGCAACCATGATATTTCAAATTATTTGGCAATAATTCTTGAGTCAAAGATTTGCCAACTACAAATTGAACGACTAAAAGGTGGTGGAGCAAGAGATAATTTAGATTTACATGAAGTTCAGTCAATTCTGGTTCCTAAACCACAAAAAGGGTTGGTCGAATACTGCTCTAGTATAATAGATCAAGTAACTATATTAAGAAAGAAGAGTCAAGATTTATATTCCCAAGCAGAAAGTTTACTTTTGGAAGAATTGGGGTTGAAAAACTTTGAATCTGAAATTAAGAGGGAATTGTGGAGTGTAATTGATTTATCTGTAACTAAAAAGGTGAATCGTATTGATGCAGATTATTTTCAGCCGAAATATCAGAAGCTTATGTCTCTAATTCGTGCGAATGGTGGAATAACGTTGAGTGCATTAGCAACGATTAAAAAGGGTTTTGAGCCGGGGAGCGAGGCGTATCAAGAAGAAGGAAAAACTTTTATCCGCGTCAGTTCTATTTCCAAAGATGGAGTTATTGATAAAGACCAGAAATATTTAAAAGAGGAATTATATGAAAAACTTAAAAAAGATTACCAGCCGAAAGTTGGGGAAATATTGCTTACCAAAGACGCAAGTCCTGGTGTCGCATATGTGATTAAAGAATTTATTGAGGGGATAGTTTCCGGCGGAGTATTGAGAGTTAGAATGAAAGAAGATATAGAGCCGGAGTATTTGGCTCTTGTGATTAATTCTATTGTCGGGCAGTTACAAGTTGAACGAGATGTGGGCGGGTCAGTTATTATGCATTGGAAGCCAGATCAAGTAAAAGAAATGCAAATACCAATTTTATCAAAACCAATCCAGCAAAAAATTTCTGAACTGGTTCGTAAATCACACGAGGCGCGTAAAAAAGCCAAAGGATTTTTAGAAGAAGCAAAACATAAAATCGAAGAATTAATAGAAAATAATCAAAAATAAAATTATGGCAAAAGTATCAAAAGATCCAGCAGACGGTATTAGTAAAAAAGAACGTAAAGAAAAATTTTCTAAAATTGGTTTTTCTTTAAGAAAAGGGAAGGAAAAAGATAAGTTATATATTACAAAAAACAAAAGATAATTTTTATGCAATCTTTCACTCAAAAAGTTTATATATAAAAATGTGCTATAATTAATCATTATTATCAATAACCTCCGCCAAAGGCGGATCAGCCTAAGGCTGAAAAAATATAATCATATGGAACTAAAAGCTTTGTGTATGAAATGTAGAGATGGAAATAGAAAGCCAACGATGCAGGTTATGAAGAATGCCAAGGTGGCAGAAAAGAATGGCAGATACTCTGCAAAAGGGCAGTGTAGTGTCTGTGGAGGCAACCAGTTCAAATTCATGTCCAAAGACGACGCAATGAAGATGAAATAATTAACATATAATTATTCTCTTAAAAATAACAAGGATTATCCTTGTTATTTTTAGTTTGTACCGTATTTCCCCCTACTCCTCTTCTCCACTTTTTTCTAATCTCTAATTCGCGCGAATAAGCGAATAGTAATATTGTAAAACTTTTGATACAATATTACTATGATTATGAGCGAAAAAGAACTTGAAAAAATTTTAAAAGCGCTAGCCAACAAGCGTCGTATCGCAATTTTAAAATTTATTAAAAAATCAGGTCGTGTTTCAGTAAGTGATATTGCCGAAGCCATTAAACTATCTTTCAAGGCAACCTCGAAACATTTAATGATTCTTTCCAATATAGACATACTAGAAAAGGAACAAGTTAGTCTCACGATGTTTTATTTCTTACCTAAAGATAACCATCCGATTGTTTCCAAGCTTTTGTCTGTTATTTAATTTTTATTATCTCATCTCTAATTCGCGCGAATAGGAGAATAGTATAAATAATATAGTTTTATGCAAAAGCAAGTAATTTTAAAAATTTACGGAAAAGTGCAAGGAGTATTTTTTCGTGATTCAAGCTGGAGAAAAGCAAAAGAATTAAATTTATTCGGCTGGGTCAGAAACGAATCGGACAAGACTGTTCAAGTTGTTGCTGAAGGACAGGAGGAGGACTTGAAAGAATTAATTGAATGGTGTAAAAATGACCCCGGACATTCAAAAGTAGATAAAGTAGATATAAAATGGTTCAACCCTACAAATCAATTTAACGACTTTCTGATAAAATAATTTGTTATGAAGATATTTACCAAAAAAGTTTATGGGGTTGTGAAGAAAATTCCCAAAGGGAAGGTTTTGACGTATAAGGAAGTGGCTAAAAAAGCGGGAAATGTGTTGGCGGTGAGGGCAGTAGGGAACATTTTAAATAAAAATCATAACCCAAAAATTCCATGCCATAGGGTTATCAGGTCAGACGGAAAAATTGGCGGATATAATAAGGGAGTAAAAAAGAAGAAAGAAATACTAAGAAAAGAAGGTATAAATATGATATAATACAAAGGTGGAAACTGAAGCGGTAAAAGATTATTCATATCAAATTAAAACTGGCTCTTTTGAGGGGCCGTTTCATTTATTGCTTTCTTTAATAGAAGAAAGGAAGTTTTTTATCAATGATTTGTCGCTGGCGCAAGTGACAGAAGACTATTTAAATTATGTAAATAAACTGGAAAAACAAGACCCCTCTGAAATCTCCAGTTTTATAGTTGTGGCAGCTACGCTTATTTTAATAAAATCAAAATCTCTTTTGCCGAACCTGAATCTGACTTCTGAAGAAGAGGGTGATATACACAACTTGGAAGAAAGATTAAAATTATACGAACTTTATACCAAACTCGGAGGACACATAAAAGATATGTTCGGGGAAAAAATAATTTTTGCTCCGCTTGAGAGAAAAAATGATTTTTTAGTATTTTTACCGGACGAACGAATTACTAAAGAAAGTGTGATGACTTTTGCCCACGATACGCTGGGCAGAATGCCTAAAAAAGTTTTCTTGCCTGAAGTTGAAGTAAAAAAAGTGATAAGTATAGAGGAAATGATATCAAGATTAACCGAGAGAATTGAAAAAACCTTGCAGATAAATTTCAAGGAATTTTCAGGGACGGCAAAGACAAAAGAAGAAAAGATAGTTGTAATTATTGGTTTTCTTGCTATGCTAGAACTTGTCAGGCAGGGAATACTTCATGCTGTGCAGGAAGGCAATTTTGAAGATATTATAATTAAAAAACAAAGAACCGAGACGATGTAATATAAATTAAGAAAATTCAAAAGATTTATGAGCCTTCGCCCTCGGAGTCCGTGAGGACAGGGGACCCACGACTCTTAAAATCTTTTAATTTCCTTAATTTAAGATGAATATGAACACAGAGCAAAAAATTGAAGCAATACTTTTTTTCAAAGGAGAACCGATATCCAGAAAAAAACTTTCTGAATTTTTGAAAGTTGGGCAAATAGAAGTGAATGAAAGTTTGGAAAAATTAAAAGAAAATTTGAAAAGCAGGGGAATAGTATTGCAGGAAAAAGAAAATGAAATTGCGCTAGGCACGGCGCCGGAACTTTCCGATTTGATTGAAAAATTACAGAAAGAAGAATTAAACAAAGAACTTTCAAAAGCAAGTCTGGAAACGCTATCTATTATTCTTTATAAAACCGGAGTAAGCAGGTCTCTAATTGACTATATACGAGGAGTAAATTCCAGTTTTACATTGCGAGCGCTTTCCATTAGGGGATTGATAGAAAAAAGTATTGATACCAAAGACAGCAGACGCTATATTTACAAACCTACTTTTGAATTGCTTTCTTTTATGGGTGTGAAATCCGTGGAAGAATTGCCGGATTATGATTTAGTAAATAATTCTATTGAATCTTCCGCTCAAAATTTAGCGGAAGAACTTGAAAAAAATGGAACAGACATCTGATAACAATCGTCTTTTGTTTTTTATTTTATTTGTTCTTGCCTTGGAGGCAGTTTTATTTTATATCGGAAACAATAAATTAAACGTTGCGTTTATAAACGAACAAAGTAAATTGGCAAAAATACATAATATATTTGCGAATGCCCCAATTCAAGCAAAAGCATTTTCCATTTATGACCAGACTTTAAATAAAAAAATTTACGGAAAAAATGATGAAGAAGAAATGCCCATTGCTTCTTTGGCTAAAATTATGACTGTTGTTTCCGCTCTAAATGGCAAACGTCAAAATGATATTGTTTCAATATCTTTAAACGCGCTCAAACAGGAAACTGATTATGGATTTTTTGTTAATGAAAAATTTAAGGCCAAAGAACTTGCGAAATTTACCTTAATAGGTTCTGTCAATGACGGTGCTCATGCTCTTGGTGAAAGCGGTGATAATTTTATTCTAAAAATGAATGATAAAGCGCGAAAAATCGGCATGGAAAACGCTTTCTTTTTTAATTTTACCGGTTTAGATATTGATGATGGATTTGCGGGTGTGTATGCGTCCGCGCAAGACGTGAATGTTATGGCTATGTATGCGCTGAAAGCATATCCGGAAGTTTTTGGCGCAAGTGTTTTGCCTGAAATAAAAATAAAGTCTGAATCCGGTTTTGACCATGACATAAAAAATACCAATGATATTTTAGATAAAATTTCCGGCATTTTATTTTCTAAAACGGGGTTTACTCCTTTAGCCGGAGGCAATTTCACCATAATATATAGGAATAAATACGAGCATGATATCGCTATTACGGTCTTGGGCTCAACCTTAAAAAACAGGTTTTCCGATATGGAAAAGATAGTGAATGTGTTGTATGATTTAGATTATGGAAGCCCAAACTAAAGTCTGTCAGAATTGTAAAAAAGACTTTACAATCGAGTCAGAAGATTTTAAATTTTACGAAAAAATAAAAGTTCCTATGCCAACTTGGTGTCCAGAATGCAGGTTAGTAAGAAAAATATTATGGAGAAATGAAAGAGCGCTCTATAAAAGACAATGTAATAATTGTAAAAAAAATATTATTTCTGTTTATAATTCTGATTCTCTTTTTAACATATATTGCCACGATTGTTGGTGGAGCGATAAATGGAATCCAATGATTTTCGGTGTGGATTATGATTTTAATAAATCTCTTTTTGAACAGTTTCTATCATTATCAAAAAAAATTCCGGTGGTTAGTATGTTTACCGGCGGAAATCAAATAAATTCAGATTATTGTAATTTCACTGCTAACAATAGAAACTGCTATCTTTGTTTCGGAGGAAAAAATAATGAACAAGTATCGTATTCCAACCGTACTTCTATGTCCAAGGAATCCTTTGATTTATATAATGGCACCAATATGGAGCTTTGTTATGAAAGTGTTCAGTGTGAAAAATGCTATCGGTTATCTTTCGGCAACCAATGCGAGAATTGCAGCGATTCGATGTTTTTATATGATTGCCGGAATTGTCAAAATTGTTTCAGTTGCACTAATTTGCGTAATAAAACATATTATATTTTTAACAAACAACATAGTAAAGAAGCATATTTGAAAAAAATGAAAGAATTTAATGCGGGTAATTTCCAAAATTTGGAAAACTTAAAATTGCAATTTTTTGATGTATATAAAAAATCTATCCATAAATATGCGCACTTGATAAATTCTCCAAGTTCTACCGGAGATTATCTTTTTAACGCAAAAAATTGCAAAAATTGTTTTGATATTAGCGGTTCTGATTCGGAAAATTCAAAATATTCCTATTATTCTGTTTTTGGAGTAAAAGATTGTTATGACAACTATGGAATGTCCCAAGCGGAAAAAGTATATGAAACATTGGCCATAGGTTTCGAATCAAATGAAAATTCAAATTACTTTTTTAGTTATTTTATAAAAGGGAGCAACAGTATATATTATTCTGCCAGTTGTTTTTCTTCTAATAACCTCTTTGCCTGCATCGGTCTCCGCTCCAAGCAATATTGTATCCTAAACAAACAATACACTAAGGAAGAATACGAAGAACTAGTTCCTAAAATCATCAAGCATATGAATGATATGCCATATATAGACGGTAAAGGAAGAATATACAGATACGGAGAGTTCTTTCCTCCAGAATTAAGTCCATTCTGTTACAACGAAACGGTAGCACAGGAGTACTTTCCTTTAACCAAAGAAGAAGCATTAAAACAAGGTTACAGATGGAAAGATAAAGAAGAAAGAAATTATAATGTAGATATTAAAAATGAAGACATTCCTAACGATATCAAAGAAGTAGATGATTCAATAATTAACAAAGTCATAGAATGTGAACACAAAGGACAATGTAACGAACAATGCACTGAAGCCTTCAAAATCATCCCGGATGAACTTAAATTCTATCAAAGAATGAATCTACCCTTACCTAATTTATGCCCCAACTGTAGACACTATAATAGGTTAAAACAAAGGAATCCTTTAAAACTCTGGCATAGGAAATGTATGAAACCCAATTGTCTCAATGAATTTGAAACTTCCTACGCTCCCGACAGACCTGAAATTATTTATTGTGAAAAATGTTATCAGCAGGAAGTGTATTAAGGCAATAAATATGCTAAAATCTCTATATGCTTTTAAATTTGGTTAAAATATTTTTGCCGACAGTAGTAGCCTTCCTGATAGGGCTTTTTATTACTCCATTTGCGACGCATTTTTTTTATAAATATAAAATGTGGAAAAAATATTCCAGAAACGAGACCACTTTTTCAGATTTTCAAAAAATCCACAATCATGAAGAAGAACTTAAAACTCCACGGGTGGGCGGAGTAATAATTTGGGTTTCAATACTTCTTTCCACCTTAATTTTTTATTTTATATCGATTTTATTTCCTTCCGTAGTTACTGAAAAAATAAATTTCTTGAGCAAAAACCAAACTCTGATACCTCTCTTGGTTCTGCTTTTTGGTTCATTCTTGGGACTTTGGGACGATTTGATACAAATTTATGGAAAAGGAAAAATCGCTCATGATGACAAATCTTGGCGTAAATGGAAAGCATTATTGGTGGTGTTCATTTCTTTTTTAATTGGGTCTTATTTTTATTATAAATTGAGAATGACTTCGATACATATTCCATTCGGAGGCGAACTGGATTTTGGAATTTTCATTATTCCACTTTTCATAATAGTCGCATTGGCGACTTTTTCAGGGGGAGTGATAGACGGATTGGACGGACTTTCGGGCGGGGTTTTTGCTTCAATTTTCGCCGCGTATTCCGTAATCGCTTTTACCAATAATCAAATAGACATTGCCGCTTTTTCGGGCGTTGCCACCGGGGCAACATTGGCCTTTCTTTGGTTTAATATTCCTCCTGCAAGGTTTTATATGGGAGAAACGGGTATTATCGGGCTTACCATTACTTTAGCCACCTTGGCGTTTTTAACCGATTCAGTTCTGATTCTTCCCGTAGTCGCAATGCCTCTTGTTATAAGTTCCGGTTCTGTCATATTGCAGACTATTTCAAAAAAATTCAGAGACGGCAAAAAAGTATTCAGGATTGCGCCGCTTCATCATCATTTTGAAGCACTCGGTTGGCCATCTTATAAAGTTACTATGCGTTTTTGGATTCTATCTATTGCTTTTTCCATTATAGGAATAATTTTGGCTGTCATTAGCCGGTAAACAATATGAAAGAAAAAAAAATAGATAGATTTTTTTTAATAATTACTTATCTCTTGATAATTATCGGAGTGGCCATGTTTATTTCCGCCTCCTTGGGAATTCTTAATAAAAACGGAGAAACTTTTTATTCAGTGCTTTTTAGCCAATTGGTTCTCGGCCTTGGCTTCGGCTTTTTAGGTATGTTTATTGCGTTTAAAATAGATTATAAGTTCTGGCGCAATTATTCCTTTTATATTTTTTTAGGGTCTATACTACTTACCGCAGCGGTATTTATTCCTTTTTTGGGATGGAGTCATCAGGGAGCAGAGAGATGGATTCAGCTTGGTTCCTTAAAATTTCAACCGGTGGAAATATTAAAGTTCGGGTTTGTGATTTATTTTGCCGCCTGGCTTTCCTGGGCAAAAAACAGAGTTCAAGATTTTAAATTCGGCATTCTTCCTCTTTTTGTGTTGCTTGCAATTATTGCCCTAATTTTATTCAATCAACCTGATACCAAAAGTTTTATTCTGATAGCGGTGACCGGAATTTGCATGCTTTTTATTTCCGGAGCGTCAATGAAATATATTTCATTATTAGGCATAGGGTCTTTAATTGTCCTCGGGTCTCTTATATTTGTTACTCCTTATCTACAAGAAAGAATAAAAACTTTTATTGACCCATCACAGGACCCTCAAGGGGCTTCTTATCAAATACAACAGTCGCTTATTGCCATCGGTTCAGGCGGAACTTTTGGCAGGGGGTATGGTCAAAGCATTCAAAAGTTCGGTTTTTTGCCGGAACCGCAAGGGGATTCTATTTTTGCTGTTGCAGGAGAAGAACTGGGTTTTGTGGGGAGTGTTGCTATAATAATACTTTACCTGCTTTTTCTTCTGCGCGGGCTTCGCATTGCCAATAATTCTCCAGATTTATTCAGTAGACTTTTAGTTTCCGGAATTGTTATACTGATAGTAACACAGTCGTTTATGAATATTGCTTCTATTACCGGAGTCTTTCCATTAACAGGCGTGCCATTGGTTTTTATGAGTCATGGAGGAACTTCGCTTATGGTGTATCTTATGGCATTAGGCATAGTGTTTCAAATATCAAAATATCAGAATAAAAATAGTTAATTTAAATTTATGAAAATAGTTTTTACAGGGGGAGGAACAGGCGGACATTTTTATCCAATTATTGCCGTTGCCCAAAAAGTCAATCAAATAATAGATAAAGAAAATATAATAGGAACCAAACTTTATTATATTTCCGATAGTCCTTACGATAAGGAAATGCTTTTAGAAAATGGAATTTTGTATGAAGAAGTAAGGGCCGGAAAAATGCGAAAATATTTTTCTTTTAAAAATTTCTCCGATATTTTTAAAATGTTTTTCGGCACATTGAATGCGATATATAAAATGTTTTCAATTTATCCGGACGTTGTTTTTGGTAAAGGCGGATATGCATCTTTTCCGGCTATTTTTGCGGCAAGAATCTTGCGTATTCCTGTCTTAATTCACGAATCAGATTCAGTGCCTGGACGAGTAAATAAATGGGCTGGGCGTTTTGCAAAAAAAGTAGCTGTTTCTTTTAAGGAGGCGGCAGATTATTTTCCTAAAAAAACAGTTGCATGGGTAGGACATCCGATAAGGGCAGAAATAGAACATCCTGCTGCAAGCAAAGAAGCGTTTCAATATTTTAAACTGGAAGCAAGTTTGCCCGTTGTTTTAGTTTTAGGGGGTTCACAGGGAGCAGAACTCATAAATAATACGGTGCTTGATGCTCTGCCAAGACTTATAAAAAATTTTCAAATTATACATCAAACCGGAATCGGTAATTTTAAAAGTATTGTAGAACGGGCGCAAGTAGTTCTTGCCTCAAGTCAAGAAAAAGGGAGATACCTACCTTTTTCTTTTTTAAATCCTCTTGCCATGAAAATGGCTTCCGGAGTAGCGACAATTATTGTTTCCAGAGCGGGGTCAACTTTATTTGAAATAGCGTCTTGGGGAATACCGTCAATTATCACTCCCATTACTTCATCCAATGGTGACCATCAAAGAAAAAATGCTTTTAGTTATGCTCATGTGGGAGCCTGTAATGTCGTGGAAGAAATGAATATGACTGCTAATATTTTAAGTTCGGAAATTGAAAGAATAGTAAATGACAAAGAAGTTTTAGATAGAATGGCTCGCAATGCAAAAGCATACAATAAACCCGACGCTGCTTATAAAATCGCCCGTGAATTGGTAGATATAGCTCTTGCGCACGAAAAATAAATAACTTTTCTTATTTTAAGCAAAAAATGCTAAAATAGAAGAATGGAAAACAAGGTTATCACAAGGTTTGCGCCTAGTCCGACCGGTTTTATGCATGTTGGCGGTATTCGCACTGCTCTATATGCGTTTTTGTGGGCTAAAAAAAATAAAGGCACTTTTATATTAAGAATTGAAGATACAGATAAAGAAAGGGAAGTTGAAGGCTCGTTGAACCATATTATTGAATCGTTAAATTGGTTGAAAATCAATTGGAATGAAGGGCCGAACATTGGCGGACCGCATAATCCTTATTTACAATCAGAAAGACTCGATTTATATAAAAAATACGCGCAAATTCTTATTGATAAAGGATATGCTTACCCCGACCCATATACCGAAGAACAAGTGGATGAATTTCGTGAGAAAGCGGAACTCGCAAAAAAACCATTTTTATATAGAGAACATAGGCCAGCAAAATTCGATGCATGGGACGGAACAAAACCCCTTCGTTTTAAAACACCGGAAATAAAAAGTTATAAATGGAATGATCTTGTCTATGGTGACCTTTCTGCCGGACCTGAAGCGTTAGATGATTTTATTTTAATAAAAAGCGACGGCTATCCAACATACAACTTTGCGCATATTGTTGATGATATTGAAATGAAAGTGACTCATGTTATGCGCGGGCAGGAATTTATTTCTTCCACTCCAAAATTTTTATCTATTTATGAAGCTCTTGATGTAAAACCGCCGTTATTTGCGACCTTGCCTCCGATTATGGCTCCCGATGGAAAGAAAAAATTGGGAAAAAGAGACGGGGCAAAAGATATTCTGGAATACAGAAATGAAGGATATTTACCCGAAGCAATAGTTAATTTTTTAGCTCTTTTGGGTTGGAATCCCGGGGATGACAGGGAAATATTTACCATGGACGAACTTGTAGAAGCTTTTGATATTTCTCGTATCGGACATTCCGGCGCTCAGATGAATTTGGAAAAATTGGATTGGATAAATAAAGAGCATATCAAAAGACTTTCAAGGGAAGAACTAAAAAATAATATTTTTAAATATCTGCCGGACGATTTGAGAATAGAAAAAATTATTCCAATTATTTCAGAAAGAATTTCTAAATGGGAAGATATTAAAAATATGGTGAGCGGGGGAGAGCTGGATTTATTTTACAAGAAACCAATATTTTCGAAAGAAAAATTAATTTACAAAAATACATCACCGGAAAAAATCGCTGATAATTTAAAACAAGCAATAAATGCGTTGGAAAAATTGAAAGAGAAAGATTTTACAAATGAAAATATAAAAAATGCCTTAATGCAAATAGCTGATAAATTAGAAAATAGGGGAGAATTACTACATCCTGTTCGATATGCACTTTCCGGGCTTGATAAATCTCCGGACCCATTTATCATTGCCGATGTTTTAGGAAAAAATGAAACTTTATCACGATTACAAAAAGCAATATAAAATATTTTCTTTAATTTTCTTGGGAATTTTATTAATGTTTCCTTTTGTTTTTTCCTATGCGCAGACGGTAGGGGAATTAAATAATAAAATAAATCAAAAAAACGCAGATATAGAAAAACTGGAACAAGAAATCAAGCAATATCAAGCGGAAATCGAGGATTTGGATAAACAGCAAGATTCTCTCAATGTTTCCTTAAAGCAACTTGATTTAACCAGAAAGAAATTCATAGCCGATATATCCGTAACTCAAAATAAAATAGATAAAACTAATTTTAAAATTCAAGAACTAGGTTTTGAAATAAATGACAAACAAAGCATTATAGAAAATAATAAAGATGCCATATCATCAGGCATTAGACAGGTGAATGAACTTGAACGAAATGATATATTGGCGACAATGCTATCAGAAAATGATTTTACTTTAGTCTGGAATGATATAGACAATATGGTTATTGTTAGTGATAAATTAAGAGAAGCCACTGTTCAATTAAAAGAAGTAAAGAGCAATCTGGAAAATACAAAAAAAAAGACCACGGATGCTAAAAATGAGCTTGTGGCGCTCAAAGGGAAGCTTGCAGACCAGAAAAAAATCGTAGACCAGAATACAGCAGAAAAAAAGAAACTTTTAGCACAAACAAAAAACAGCGAAGCCAATTATCAAAAATTAGTTAAAGACCAAATAGCAAAAAAACTAGCTTTTGAAAAAGAATTGAGGGATTATGAATCACAGTTGGAATTCATATTAGACCCCAGCAAACTGCCGAGCGCCGGAGTTTTGAGTTGGCCACTGGATAATATTTTTGTTACTCAGCAATTCGGAGCTAAGACGGGTCCTCATAGAACATACGCAAGCGGACATAGTGGAGTTGATTTCAGGGCTCGTACGCCTCTTCCAGCCTATGCTATGGCAGACGGGGTGATTATGGGGACAGGAGATACGGATGTGGCTTGTCCTGGAGCTTCTTTTGGTAAATGGATTTTAATTGAATATAACAACGGACTTTCTAGCACTTACGGTCATCTTTCACTTATTAAAGTGGTTAAGGGACAAAGAGTCTCTCGGGGTCAGACAGTGGGCTATACCGGAAGTTCCGGCAGAGTTACCGGACCGCATTTACATGTCTCTCTTTATGTTGCGAGTGCGGTTAAGGTACAAACATTACCAAGTAAATCCTGTCCCGGAAGAATTTTACAACAACCAATAGCGGCAATAAACGCTTATCTTGACCCAATGTACTACTTACCTTCATATTCATATTCTCAAAATTAATTAACAGTTTGTATTGCCGAAGATAAGTGAATAATGGTAAAATAAAATCATGAATCACAATATAAAAAATGAACAAGGCGGTTTTATAAAGTTAATTATTTTTATTGTTATTGCCATATTTTTAATGAAGTATTTTGAAATTTCCGTGTCTGATGTTGTTGATTGGGTTAAAGCATTATTCAGTAGTGTTTCTTAATTAAAATCACAATGAAAAATCTTAATAAGAGAAAAAGAGGAATAAGTATTATTGGAATTCTCTTTTTTGGGTTTATTATTGTTTTAGTGCTTAGTTATTTCAAAATAAGCATTAGGTCAGTGGTAGAGAGTCCAACTGCGCAGGACAACATCAGCTATGTCGGGGGAGGTACCAGGAATTTATGGGATGAATATTTCAGAAAACCGGTATCTTATCTTTGGAATGATATTTTTATAAATATTTTTTGGGCATCTTTTATAAACAACATGGAAAGAATCAGAGATGGTCAGGCGACGGATTATGAGATTAATGCTCCTGCTGTCAATAGAAAATAGGGAATAGCTTTTAAAGCCTATTTATAAAAGAACACCACGTCGCACATTATATCTTTTACGCGGGTATGTTATACGACATTTATGCATTACTATTAAATAACAGTGTTTGATGTTTTCTTTGAACAAAAGTTCTTAAACTCCTCATAACACATTACTTGCTGGTCTGACCTTAATTTATTTTTTTTGTTAATAAGAACTTTATCTATATCCTCTCTTTTAAGATTTTCATTCATCTGAAGAAAAATTACTGGGTATTGCATCATAACATCACTTCTATAAGTCCTCATTTTACTGTTAAGACATCCTATAAAATTATGCTTATTAGAAGGATAAAACACATCTACTGAAAACTGGCCATGTTTATGATAGACAAAAAAATCTGTTCTTGTGCGATGGTCGTCACTAAAAAAGTACTCACGATGAACAAATTCTACTCCGAACTTCTTATTTAAAAAATCATAAATATTTTTTTCTAATGTATATGCTCTCTTATTTACATTCTTAGCCTTTTCTGATCTGACTTTTCCCTTAGTGAAATCGGTGATATCAAGTTTAAGAGCCTGTCGAAGACCTACTACGCCATTAAATCTGCGTTGCAGTGTTCGTGAAGCTGGTAAATAAGAACATTCATCAATTTCGGTTGCTGTTGGATAACGATTATTTTCATTAAAAAACTTTTTAAAACCTTCCTTAATTTTATCAATTTCCCAAAAGTTTTTCTTCTTATTAAAAGATTTCTTTATATCATTGTTATTTATCATATAAATAATTATACCATAATGTTTCTATGTCGCACAAAAGAGTTTATGATGCTTGTTATCTACACGAGCTGGAAAGCTCATAGCCGGCGCTTTCCGCTTCTGTTGATGTTTCGAAATATACTCTGTTTTCTTCTTTAATAGTTTTTCCTGCGCCACAACTTATAGAATAATATTTTGTTCCCCTATTTGAAGCAAAGAAATTTTTTAAAGATGAACTTTCCACAGATTTTATAACATTTGCCTCCTGACCCTCGTATTCAATTTTTATGCCCTTATTGGAGTCGCTTTTAGATAGTCTACCCAGTCCAAACGAGCCTAAACCGACCAAAATTATGATAATAATCACAAAAATGTCTTTCCCTTTGTCAGTTTCTGAAAATTGCTTGATTTTTTCCATATAATTGTTTATACTCACTTTACGTTAATTTATAAATAAATTTTAACATTTAACAGTATAAAAACAATATATGGCACATAGAAAAGCCGGCGGAACAGCGAAAAACTTAAGAGATTCAAATCCAAAATACCTCGGTACTAAGCTTACTGACGGCCAAAAGGCGCAGGCTGGCTCTATTATCATTCGCCAGCGTGGTACGGTCATTATGGCCGGTAATAATGTATCTATGGGAAAAGACCATACACTTTTCGCCTTAAAGCTCGGTACAGTCAAGTTTGGCTCTAAACGTAAGACTTCTTTCAATGGTAAAACGGTAGTAAAAAAGACAGTAAGTGTAATTTAAGTAAAATAATCCTAAACAAAAAAATGTGTATCTTCCGGTAATTCTTCTGGAGCACCGGGTTTTTTGTGTAGCCGAATTGACCCCTTGCCTAACTGAATATCAATTTGTGGATATTTTGATTTTATCTTTTCTATACATTCTGCCACAATATTATCTTCTTTGTCGTTAATTGAGTTATAATTATATTGAATAAACATAATTCCATTTTCATTTAATAAGCCATACCACAGTCTAACTGCATTATCTAAGGCAGTTTTACTTCCTTCAAATTGATTGAGTCCCCCAACCATTCTAGATATTATTAAGTCAATTTTATTTACATCAAGTTTCGCTCTAATTTCTTTAAATATTTCATCATTATGTACATCTAAAATATCTCCCGTAATCACATAATGATTTGATTTTGAATCTTCTACCTTTAAATTTTCGTTACGAATGTCAGCTAAACAAACTCCAATCGTTTTTCTAAAAAAATCATTGGAAAATCCACTAAAAAATCTGGACCCAGGACCTCCAAATTCCACTGCGGTTAGTTTTTCCTTTCTCTCTAAAGATAAAGTATTTTCTATATATAATCTTAGTCCTTCTTTCCAGCTTTTAAATTCATATTCTGTTGGCAAGGATGCATAGAAAGTTGAACCGAACTCTAAAAGATTAGAATCATATACCCCCCAACTTCTTTCCTTATCTTTAATCTTTTCCTTCTCTTTTTTTAATGACTTGTCATGGAAGAATTCTTTTACCATTCCTCCAAATTTTATTTTTCCTTCCATAATATTTAATTCTTACTCTTTCTCTACAATAAGTTTAAACGAAGATTTTTTATTTTTTATAACAATTGGGATTTCAAACTCCCCTATTTCTTTTATATGTTTTTCTAAGATAATAAATTTTTCATCTATTTGAGCATGATATTCTTTTTCCATAGCCTCTACTATCATTTTTTCGTGAATTGCGGAAAAAAGATGACCTTTTTCGTCTGCTTTCGCTTTGATAGTGACAGTTTTATCTTTTATCTCTTCCAGGTTTTTAATCAAAAGGTCTTCTTGCACTTCCCTTTCAATCACTATTTCTTTCTTGTGTCTTTCAATTTCTGCCACAGCTTGTACGGTTGCTGGAGTAGCCCATTTTTTAGGAAGTAAAAAATTTATGGCATAACCGTCATTTACTTCTTTTATATCGTATTTTTTACCCACTCTCGGCACATCTTGTAAAAAAATTATTTTCATTGTTTTACCGGCCAATTGTTTAATAATTCCACTGCTTTATCTAACTGCGGGTCTTTCTTGTTTTCAATATCTTTTTTTGTAAAAGGTACTTCATAGTCAGGAGTTAGACCTGTTTTAGAAATCCAATTACCATTTGGAGTCAGCCATTTTGCCACTGTAATTTTTAAAATAGTATCGGATGTTATCGGAACAACTTCTTGCACAGAACCCTTACCATAACTTTTTTCTCCCACAAGCAAAGCTTTTTTATAATCTTGCATTGCCCCAGCCACAATTTCAGATGCTGATGCGGAACCGCTATTTATTAAAATCACGAATTTTAACTTATCATTAAACACGTCATAGCCCCGACTTCGATATATTTTGGGTTTTAAATCATTTCCATAATCTTCTGTTACCACAGTCTTACCTCCTTCTAAGAACCAACTGGATATATCAACAGCTGCGTCCAAATATCCTCCCGGGTTTCCTCTTAAATCAAGCAGTAATTTATCAGCTTGAGATGCGGAGAACTCTTTTAACGCATTACGAAAAAGTTCGGCTGAATTTGCGGAAAAAGTGTAAAGTCTTATTACAAAAATACCGTCTTTTCTCAATTCCGTATCAAGGGTAGGTATATTTATTATATCCCGCACGATTTTTATTTCTTTTGGTTCTTTGTCTCCATCACGAAAAATTGTGAGCGCCACTGTTGTGCCAACCTCTCCCCTTATCAATCTTATTGCTTTTTCAATACTCAAACCGGAAGTTACCAAATCATCAATCTTAAGAATCTTATCACCTGACTTAACATTAGCTTTATAAGCAGGAGTATCTTTAAGAGAAGCAACTACTGTAAGTATTTTATCTTTTATACCAACTTCCATACCAACTCCTCCAAAACTTCCTTCTATATCGTTCTTAAACATCTTTGCGTCTTCTGGGCTGAAAAATACGCTGTACGGGTCATTTAAAGAGCCCACAAGCCCTGAAATAGCCCCATATATCCTATCTTTGTCTGTTATTTCACTGGTGCTTGGGTATTTTTCGTTGATACTGTTCCAAACCTTCCAAAACGGAGAAAAATCAGCTTTTGTTTCAACTGCAGTTTCTTTCCCGATTATGTTGGCAACTTTATCTATCTCCGGTCTGTTATTAAATCCAACATAAATGCCCAGGCCAAAAAAAATAGCTATAAGTAGGATGGTGGCCGAAGCTCGCCTTGTTTTAAAATACTTTAGCATAAGATTGCATTCATTAGATTACTTAATTTCTTCTTTGTTTAAATCAATTTGCTCTTGCGTATCTGTTTTATTTTCATTAAAACCACTATTTTCAGAAAAATTATCGAAGGTTTCCTCTTTTATCTCCCCTGTTTTAGAATCATTATACGATAAATAGCCGAGATAGATAATTCCCAAACCGGTGATAGAAAACAGAATATTCTTCAAAGAATATGGAAAACCCAAATATGGCAATATTGCCACCCAGACACCTAGCGCAAAAGTTATTTTTATTTTACTCATCCTTATATTATAGCGTAAAAGTTTATAAAAAATCAAGAACAATGTTTTTGATTTTTTATTTAAAATATTGCGGAGTATTTATAGACATCCAATCCAAAAGTTGGCGCATTATGGAAGATGCGCCAATGCTATTTGAAGAAGGACCCGCTTCCATCATTATGGTAAATGCATATCTAGGATTTTCATATGGGAAAAAACCGACAATCCAAGAATTGACTTTATTTTTATTTACACCAAGTTGCGCCGTACCGGTTTTAGCGGCAACTTTCACATAAGGCACATTAACCGGTATGGAAGTTCCAATTTGCACACTTTGTCTCATTCCTTCATGCACAACATCAAAATATTCTTTTTTCAAATCTATTTTTGAAATTATTTTTTCTTTTTCCATGTCGCCTAAAATATAATGCGGAGTGATAAGTGAACCATAATTTGCAATAGCAGATATTGCGCGCGCCATCTCCATAGGAGTTACTTGAAATCCATATTGTCCAATGGCGGTATGATAAGTGTCTCCAATACGCCACACTTCTCCGTTGAAGTTTTTTATTTTCCACAAAGGACTGGGAATTACACCTCCTTTTTCATCCGGTAAATCAACGCCGGTTTTTCCTCCAATGCCGAAAAGTTTCGCATATTTTTCAATATTTGCTATACCCAAGCCTTTTTGTTCCTCAAATCCTCCTCCAATTTCATAAAAATAAACGTCGCTTGATACAGCCAGCGCCTGTCGCATATCTACCCATCCATGCGCTTTCCAATCTTTAAAAATCGTTTTTTGGTCCGGGAAATAAGGATTAGGAATTGAAATAGAGCCCGTTGATAATATTTTTTTATAAGGGTCAATTATTCCCTCTGTTAGTGCTCCGATGGCAAAAAATGGTTTTACAATAGAACCCGGCGTATATAAGCCCGAGATGGTTTTATCCAAAAAAACTTTTCTTTTATCATTGAAATAACTTTCAATTTTTTTCGTATCTTTACCCAATGAGAGAATTTCAGAATTGTATTCCGGAAAACTGACAGAAGTCAGTATTTCACCGTTTTTTACATCAATCAGCACACCTGCTCCACCCGAAAAATAATTGCTTTGCGATAGATTTTTAATTAAATTATACAATTCTGTTTGAATGAGTGAATCTATGGTTGTTATCAAGTCAGTACCGCGCAAAGGGGCATTTACAATGTTTTCCGAATGAACTTCTCTGCGCGCGTCTATTTCCACTATTTTTGAGCCGTTTTCGCCTTTTAATTGAGGATTATATTGTTTTTCAAGTCCGTCTTTTCCTATGAATTCACTCTGCCAATAATTTCCCGACTTATCTTGCATTGGATAGCTTACATAGCCCAAAAGATGTGAAAACCCCGGAGCTAAATATTTACGGATTGGAATAGATAAGTCTGTTTCTTTTTTATTCCAAGCAAGTTCCACTTTATTTCTATCATAAATAATTCCCCTATCGTTAAAAATTATTTGTTTCTCCAGTACGTTGTTTTGGCTTCTATTCAAATATGCCTCCCCTTTTTGTATCTGAAGGTATCCAAGTCTGGTTGAAAATGTTCCCAAAAATAATAAGAAAAAAATTCCGACAAAGAATATTGTTTTTTTAGAAATTGGTTTTTCTATCCGACCTTCGAATTGCTGGCGGTCAAAGTTTTGTAAATTTTTTGAATCGAGAAAAATTTCATCGGGTTCTACAAAAGAATTGGTATTCCTGATTTTTTGTTTTGAAAATATTTTTCTGATCATTTTATTCTTTTGAAATTCTAATTTTCTTTTTTAACAGCTCTATTATTGTCAAAAATAAAATAGAAATAATAGTAGAGATAAAAAATATGTTTAAAAACCTGGCCTCACTCGTTCCATAAAGCAAATCTGAAAGGAAAAACAAAGCGACACTTTCCCAAAAAAAAGAGAAGTAAACTATCGCCGCTAGCGCCAATATAACAGACAGCCAAAAAGGCATATAGATTATTGATAGTAATAGTAATAAAGAAGCCAGAATTCGAAGCGCCATAACCCTATTTTACACGCTTAAATTAAAAATACAAACTTGCCTATGAATAGTTAGGCGCCACTTTTAAAAAACTTTCTTCCAAACATAGCGTAAAAGAAAGAAAGCAACAATAATCAGAATTCCATAAAATAAAATTTGGTTGTTAGTAATATAAGAAAAAATAGTAAGAAAAAATAATTCTACATATTTAAACGGCTTTAATAGGGTATTTTCCGCTGTTTTTGAATCTAGTGTGACCTTTGCATTTTCTAGAGTTTTTATTTCTTTTTTTACTTCCTCTTTTTTATTTTCTGAAGCAACAACAATGTTCTGACGGAAATTTTCAATTGTGCTGGCGCCTAAAACCATTGGTTGGGCTATGGAATCCGGTGTTTTTTCTCCTACTATTTTTGTTATATCTGATATAGATGAAGATATGGCATTATTTATCTCAGAAATGGTGTCTGTGGCTGTAGAGGTTATTTTTTTTGAAACAGTATGTGAGCTTTTTTCTGTTTCGTTTTCAGTAATATACACTTCTTCGTATTTATTATCTGATATTAAAAATTTGGCATTTTCAATTTTACCAAAAATCACATGGTCTCCGGCAGTTACTGTCCAATCAATAGATACGTCTTCCGCCTCTTTCGCAGGTATTATAAATTCTTTCTTACCCAGTAAAACAGTTTTATCAAAGAAAATAACCGTGCCGGATAATTCTCTACTGTCGGGGTTGAAAACAAATGTATAAATTTTAACCTTATCCCCTTCTTCAAACGGGTCTTTTGAATACCAAATATTTCCCGACACAAAACCCGTATTAGAACTTTGCGCGAATATTTTTTGCATCGGCAATATGGAAAAAATCAAAAATAAAACGAGAATAATTTTTTTAATTTTTTGCATGATAAAATATTTTATTACGGTTAAAGAATTTTCTAATTTCTTCAATAAATATGATAGATGATGCGATAGGTATAATAATAATCCAATCAGAAATCTCCAGTGGAACTGTATGCAGTATTTTTTGCAAAACCGGCGTATATACTGCCAATAATTGTAAAATTATAACAATAAATGTTGCTCCAAGTAAAAACTTATTTGAAAAAGGATTTGATTGGAAGATTGACTTTGAATCAGAACGGCAATTCCATGCATTAAACCATTGAAAAACAGCAAGCGTTGTAAGAGAAATAGTCCATGCTTTTTCTATATCTGTGTCAACATATTTTTGAAAAAGAAAAAGTGTACCAATCATCATGGGAACTGCCATAACAACCATTCTTTGCAACATTAGATTATCAATGAGATATCTTTTTGGTTTTTCAAATATACCCAATAGAAGCCTTTTTTCTTTCGGTTCCATTGCAAGTGATACGTCGAGAAAGCCGTCTGTCACAAAATTAAGCCAAATAATTTGGGCGGCTAATATCGGCAATGGAAAACCTAAAAGCAATGCTCCAATTATTGTGAGAACTTCACCAATACTGGTTGAAAAAAGATATAGAATAACTTTTTTTATAGTTTTATAAATACTTCTTCCTTCTTCAATGGCAGATATGATACTGCCAAAATTATCATCAAGAAGAACAATATCAGCGGCTTCTTTTGCCACTTCAGTGCCAATATTGCCCATTGCGACACCAAGGTCAGCGGCAACAAGTGATGGCGCGTCATTGACTCCATCTCCAGTCATTGCAATAATTTCTCCGCGCTTTTTAAACGCATTGATAATTTTTAATTTATGTTCAGGCGTTACTCGGGCAAATACGGTTACTCGAGACATTCTGTTTGAAAGCTCGTTATCATTTAATTTGTCAATTTCACTTCCTGTGAGTATTTCATCGCCTTTATGATATATATCCGCTTCACGAGCAATTGCCATAGCGGTAATTTTGTGGTCACCGGTAATCATAACAACTTTAATGCCTGCTTCTTGAGCTCGGTCCATGGCATCTTTAACTTCAGGACGCAATACATCTTTCATTCCTAAAAAGCCAACGAAGGTAATATTGGAAATTGATTGCGGGTCAACCATATGCTTGACATTTTCATGAATACCAATAGCAATAACGCGTTGTCCCCGTTCGGACATACTTGTCAGTATTTCTTCTAATTTTTCCCTTTTTTCTTCCGAAAGAGGATGAACACCCTCAACGCCCATTATATTTTTTGAAAGTCCGATAATAACTTCAGGCGCGCCGATTACTGTTAATAAGTTTTTATTTTCAACAGAATTAGAATTAACGACTGCGCGATACTTAAGTTTGTAATCAAAAGGTATTTCGGATAAAAAAGGTGATTCAATAAGCAAATCTTCTTTATTGAATCCGATTTTTTTTGCAAAAACCACCATTGCCGCTTCCGTCGGGTCTCCTGCTATATACCAATGTTTTTCAGCTTCAGAAAACGAGAGTCGGGCATTAGAACACAAAGCAACAACTTTTCCAACCATAAGCAATTCTGGATGATTTGCCGCATCAACAACATTATTTCCAAAAGTTATATCTCCCACAGGTTCGTAACCAATGCCTCCCACATTAAATAATTTTTCTGCCGTCCATACTTGTCGCACGACTAATTCGTTTTTTGTGATAGTGCCGGTTTTATCAACAGCAATAATTCGCGCCTGACCAAGTGCTTCGACGGCTTGAAGTTTTTTTACCAATGCGTTGCGTTTAGACATTCGCCAGACTCCAGTCGCCAGCACTAAAGTTATAACTATCGGCAATCCTTCAGGTATGATAGAAACCGAAAGAGATACGACAATGGAAAACATCGTTCGTATTGATTCACCGGTTGCGATACCAACACCAAACAATGTGACGCAAATTATTCCTACGGTAATAATAATTGCCCGGGTTAAATATCTAATATTTGTTTTTAAAGGAATTTCCGTATCAATAGAAGAAATTTCTTTAGCAATTTTACCGATAACCGTAGCAAACCCTGTAGAGATGACAACAGCTCTTCCATTTCCAGAAACAACATGCGTGCCTTTGAACAGCATATTTTTTTGGTCAGCCACAGAAACTATGTCTTGCGTAAGCGCATTGCCTATTTTATAAACGGGCTCTGACTCTCCTGTAAGCGACGCTTCATCCACTTTAATATTTTGTGAAATAATAACACGCGCATCTGCTGGAACTTTTTCTCCTTCTTCCAGATTTATGATGTCTCCGGGAACCACTTCACGGTCTGAAATGATAAGCTCTTTTCCGTCACGTAACACTGTTGCTTTTGTTTCAACGAATTTTTTTAGAGCATTAAGAGTATTTTGGGCTTTTCCCTCTTGAATTGTTCCCACGATTGCGTTGAAAACAAGTATGGCTAAGATGATATACGCATCACTGATTTCACCTATTATATAAGTGATGATACTTGCTATAAGCAGTATGAAAATAAGAGGACTATTGAACTGACTAAAAAAAATGAGAAATAAAGGGGTAGCTTTTTTCTCCGGTAAAATGTTGAAACCATATTGCTTGATTCGGTTTTGAACCTCATCAACAGAAAGTCCACGCAATGACGTGTTGAGCTTGTTGAATATTTGTTCCTGCGACAATAAATACCACTTTGTTTCCATAGTAAACATTATAACCGATTTTTCTATTTTCCTTTTCTTAAAGAATCTTCGTGCTGTCTCTGTTGTTCTAAAAGCCAAGGGTAAGTAAATACCTGACGAAAAAATGCCCGAAAATTTTCTCGAGAATTATAATTTAGATTTTTTATATCTTTTTCTACATCTCTATGATAGTCGCTGGAATCATTAATATCAGCTTCTGTCATCGAATTAGATTTATATTTATACCACATACGAGCATCTTCTTCAGTGAGTTCTTCGGGGTTTATTTTAAGAAGTTCAGGACCTCCTCCTACTTCCCCTTTCTCCGCTTTTTCTTTAAGCTCAACTATTTCACCTCGAAATTTCTCCATATTTATCTGTGGTTCTTTCTCCTTTGTTTTTTCTGCGAATTTTAGTGATTTTTCCATAAGTAGTTTAATTATATCATATTCTGTTTACCAATTTACGGCAAAATAAGATTTAAATAAGGAAAAGCAAAATTGCAAAAACAGCTACGAAACAAGCAAAAATTCCCACAACTTTGGCAAAAAAAGCAATAGCTTCCTGTTTTCGATTTTCCATGAGTAATTGCAATGGTTCAGATAAAAACAAAAATCCCATAATTGCAGCCGATAATACAAACAGACTTAACATAGTCATTGGAATAATTATGGTTTCTTCTTGACTCTGTAAAAGAGAGCCTAAAGTTCGGACAACAAGAACTATGACAATAATATATAAGGCTGCTCCTAATGCGCACAAAAATGGTTTTTTCATATTTTTATTATATCAAATTTACTAGCTGGGTGTTTGGTGTGAAGTTGGAACTTATTTAGAATTAACACCTTTATAATATTCCTCTCTTGTTTCTACAGGTTCTTCTAGGTCTCGATAATTTGCTAATATCTCTTCTCCTTGTTTGATATCACGGATAGAAAAATAACCTTTACCTTTTTTATATCTGACATTTGCACTTTCTGAATGATTTAAATAATTACCTATATCCATTCTATTAAAAAGCCTCGGACATAAAAGTCTGTTATCTGGTAAATTAAGACAGTATCCTTGAAGATCCATTGGTACATCTTTTTTCTCCTTTATTTCTTCTTGAAAATCTTCTAAAAATAATTCCATATAAATATCTTTAGCAATGTCATGTAAAGCAAAAACTCCTACACCTCCATTGTTGACGATAGAGGGTTTTAAAATAAATGAAAAGCGGTCTGTGGTGTTTTTCATATTTCTATTATATCAAACTTGGCTGGGAGACTAGGAATCGGACCTAAATTTTCTGCTTCAAAGGCAGACGTCCTACCGTTAGACGATCTCCCAATGTGTTATTAAACAACTTCTCTATCTTTACCTATTATCTTCACCAACGCAAGTTCTAGCGGAAGTTCGGAAACGAAAGCATGGTCTATGTCGCTATAAGCTTCAAGTAAGACTGAAAGCGCTGATGAACGAAGCATTCCTTCTTTATCGCTTTTTACCAAACTTTTTAAAAATTCCAAATCCTCCTCTCCTAAATCCCCCACCATCTCTTTTTCTAATTTGGGCGCATATTTTAAAATTACTGCCACGCGAAACTTTTCTATGATGAGCTTGGAGTAAAGTTTCATATCTAAACTTTCAGCCGCAGCTTTTCTGATGGTTAGGATTCCTTCTTCTAAATTTTTTGAGGCAATTGCCGAAATAAAATCATTAACCAAAACTGTTTTTGGCGCGCCGGTTATTTTTTCCACATCTTCTCTTTTTATTTTTTTACTCTTTGAAAAATTTAAAACTTTTTGCAGAGTACCTAAAGCATCACGGAACGAACCATCACCCAAAATGGCTATCAATTCCGCTGTGCCACTATCCAATTCGAAACCTTCCTTTTTTGAAACTTCTAAAATCATATTTTTAGAAGCTAAGTCGGAGGCTTTTCTGAAAGTAAAAACCTGACAACGGGACACGATTGTTTCCGGCACTTTATGGATTTCAGTCGTGGCTAAAATAAAAATGACATGTTTAGGTGGTTCTTCCAATGTCTTCAGTAATGCGCCCCAAGCATCCTTGGAGAGCATATGCACCTCATCTATGATGTAAACCTTGTATTTTGAGTCAAAAGGCAAAACCCTGGCGCCATCGCGGAGGGTTCTAATATCTTCAATTCCTCTATTGGAAGCAGCATCTATTTCATAAAGGTCATTTTCTGAAACTCCTATATCTTTAGCAAAAATTCTGGCTACAGAAGTCTTACCTGTACCGCGTGAACCGACAAAAAGGTACGCATGCGAAACTTTATTGGTTTCCACTGAGCTTTCCAAGACTTTCACAATATGGTCCTGTCCTATGACTTCTTTGAAGCTTTTAGGCCTATATTTACGATATAAAGCTAAATCATGCATAAATTAACTATATCAAATTTTTTAGAATAATAAAACTCTTTTGCAACGAGTTTTTCAACAAATAAGAAGAAATTCAAAAATTTAAAGAGTCGTGGGTTCCCTGTCCTCACGGACTCCGAGGGCGAAGGCTCAGAAATTTTTCGAATTTTTCTTATTTTATGAAAATAAAACTCTTTTGCGATGAGGTTTATTTAAGCAAAAAATATAAAAATTTAAAACTCGTTGAGGGATAACTTTTTTAGGGGGTTTTAAGCGCGACGGCGCGAAAACTTCAGAATTTTTCAAGCTTCGAAAAATTCGTACCCTAGAAAAAGATATACCGATGAAGAGTTTTAGATAGAAATTTTTATATTTTTCTCATTTCTAAGAAAATTATTTATTATTTTCTCCACTTCTTTGGAGTTTTCTGTTTCCATTAATTTTGCGCGTAATTCTTTTGCGCCATCAAAGCCATTCACGTATGCTTTAAAATGTTTTTTCATAACAGCAAAACTTTTATTCTTTGGCTTTGAAAGTTCTTTATCAAAAATTTGCGTGTGTTCTATTAGAATTAAAAGTCGCTCCTTAAGGCAAGACCTTTCTGAAGATTTAAGGTCTTGCCTTTTCCCGCTAAAGAAAAATGGATTACCAAAAACTCCACGACCTATCATCACTCCATCGCAACCATATTCTAAAGCTTTACTTTCTGCGTCTTTTAAATCCTTAACATCACCGTTGCCAATAAGCATTATTTCTTTTCTGCTTTTTTTTATAAGTTCCTTTATTTTTTTAATGTAATCCCAATTTGCAGGAACAAGTGATAATTCTTTAGAAGTACGCAAATGGATGGTTAAAGCAGAAATATCTTCTTTGATTAATTCCCCTATCCAAGTATCTATTTCTTCTTTATTAAAACCAACTCTTGTTTTAACCGATACCGGGATATTTCCTCCTGCGGATTTTATTCCCGCATGAGCTGCCTGTATAATTTTTCTTGCAAGTTGTGGAGTTTTTATCAAACCTGCTCCAGCTCCTTGGCTTACTACGGATTTGTCTGGACAGCCCATATTTATATCAATTCCATCAAAACCAAGGCTAGCAACATATTGACAAGCCTTTTCCATATTTTCAGGATTAGCGCCAAAAACCTGAGCTACAATTGGCCTCTCTGATTCCGAATATTCCAACATATGAGATAATTTCTTTCTAGCAAGTTTATTACACAAGCCATCGGCTGATACAAATTCTGTCCAAAAAACAATGCTATTTTTATTTTCTCTATTTTTGCCATATTTCGCTAATATATAGCGAAAAGCGATATCGGTGACATCCGACATCGGCGCAAGGCAGAAAAAAGGTTTCTTCAGTTTTTCCCAAAAATTTTGCATAATTTTACCAAACTAAGAAAATTAAAAATTTTAAGAGTCGTGGGTTCCCTGTCCTTATGACTCCGAGGGCGAAGGCTCAGAAATTTTTGAATTTTTTAGTTTGGTACAATACTACCCTTATTTAAACTTATAGTAAACCTTATTGCCGAAGCGAAGGTCAATGTATAGAAGCGAAGAGTATTTATTTTTTAAATCTGATTGAAGGGGTTCAGTAGTAAGCACTGTTTGTAAATTTTCCGCCAATTGTTCAAAATCAGAATCCGTTTTGAAAATTATTTCCGGACCCATTTGCGATATTGAAGAATAAAGAAACATTTTAATATCACCACTATCTTGTATGTAAAATGCTGCCGGCTTTATTCCCGCTTTTTCCAGTGTTTCCTTGAATAAAATTAATTTTCCAAAATTTACCGGGAAAAAATACGAACCAAACGGGTCACCCTCATCCAAATTAACCGTTCCATATAATTTTAAATAAACTCCTCCAGAAAAATAAGGAGCTTCGTCAAAAATATATCCGCTATCATCAACGAAATAACATTTATTGTCATTTAATTCTGGCAAAATATTACCGCAATATGTATATAACGCTGTTCGTTCTGTTAGAGAGATATTTAAAGTTTTTATATTTTTATCATTAACAGAAATATCCTTGATTCTTTTAAATTTATCTTTTAATTCTGTTTCTATTTCGCGTTGCGGGTAAATTATAAAATTTGTTTTCGGGAAAAAATAAAGATAATTTCCTGAAATTTTTTCTTTTACAATTTCTTCTATCATGTCAGTTTCTATAACTTTATTGCCTGAAATTTGGATACTGTTTATATTTAATTTTTCCCATTTGGAAAGAAAAGACAGACCAATTAAAATTAAAATAAGCAAAAAAACCAGAAAAAATATCTTTCTTGTAAAAATCTTACGTTTTTTCTTTTTTAATTCCAAAAGACGCGGAGAATCCAAAACACTTCGATTTTTCATCCCAGTACTAAAATTTTAATCTCCTTATAATAATCATAAAAACAACCTAATCAAAAATTTAGTACGGGACACGTACTATTTTATGAAATCCTTTCCACCCATATATTTCCTTAAAACTTCCGGAATTTTTATAGTGCCGTCGGCTTGCTGATAGTTCTCTAAAATAGCTGCAGGTAATCTGGAAGTAGCGCAAGCCGTATTATTTAGAGAATGAACGTATTTTGATTTTCCATCTTCATCTTTATATTTAATATTAAGTCTGCGAGCTTGAAAATCATGAAAATAAGATGATGAATGAGTCTCACGATACTTGTTTTGAGACGGCATCCATGTTTCTAAATCATATTTTTTTACCTGACCCAGGCCGAGGTCTCCTCCGCAATTAGCGACAATACGATATGGTATTTCCAATTCTTGCATTAAATGTTCCACATGATTAGTAATTTCTTCATGCAGTTTAGCAGATTCTTCATGATTGGCTTCACATAGCAAAACTTGTTCCAGTTTAAAAAATTCATGAACTCTGATAATTCCTTTTATATCTTTTCCATGACTTCCCGCTTCGCGTCTGAAACAAGGTGAAAAAGCGATGAATTTCATCGGGAGAGATTTTTTAGATACGACTTCTCCGGAAAAATAAGACATCATCGCAACTTCAGCAGTACCGGCTAAATATTCTCCATCTTGTGTTCTATATAAATCATCCTCGCCTTGGGGTAAATATCCAGTACCCATCAAAGCTTCTTTTCTCACAAGTGACGGCACAATCATTGGAACATATCCCAATTTTACAAAATAATCCAAAAAATATTGCCAAAGCGCAAAAAATAATAAAGCTCCATCGTTTTTCATAAAATATCCGCGAAAGCCAGAAACTTTTGTGCCCCGTTCAAAATCAGCCATATCAAGTTCTGTCATTATTTCAATATGGTCTTTGGGAGTAAAATTAAATACAGGTTTTTCACCCCAAGTTCTGATTTCAACATTTTCCTCATCGTTTTTTCCTTCTGGAACGGAAATATCCGGAACATTCGGAACTTGTAGCATAATTTGATGCCACTCACTCATTATCGTTTTTAATTTTTCTTCCTTTTGCTTAATATCTTCTTTAACTGCGCGCATTTCATCAATTAACTGCATTCTTTTAACCGAATCTTTTTCAGTAGCAACATCATTTGAAACTCTATTGACTTCACTTCTCAAATCTTCAACCTCCCTTAATTGTTTCAAACGCTCATCATCTAAAGCGACAAGTTTTTCAATATCAATGTCTACGAACTTCTTTTTTGCTCCTTCCTGCACTATTTGCTTGTTTTCGCGGATAAATTTGATGTCTAACATATGTTTATTATATATTATTACTGTTATAATGAAAAGCAAGAAAAAATTAAGGAAATTTAAAAGATTTTAAGAGTCGTGGGTTCCCTGCCCTCACGGTCTCCGAGGGCGAAGGCTCAGAAATCTTTTGAAATTTTCTTAATTACTTTTTATGGAAATAAGAAAACTACCAAAAAAAGATTTTCCCAAAGCTCTTCTGGAAATTCCACAGCCGCCGGAACAACTTTATATTATAGGTGAATTGCCGAAAGAAAACCTGATTTATTTATGCGTAGTTGGTTCACGTAAATTCACTTCATACGGACGCGAATCCTGTGAAAAAATAATTTCTGGATTGAAAGGATATCCAATAGTGATAGTTTCCGGTTTTGCTATGGGTATAGACACAATAGCGCATAAAAAAGCGATGCAAACAGGATTGAAGACTATAGTTTTCCCGGGGTCAGGACTTTCTGATGAGGCAATTTATCCCAAAACTAATGTCAGATTAATGAGAGAAGTTGTAGAAAAAGGCGGATGCTTGATTTCAGAATTTGAACCGGATTTTAAGGCAACTCAATGGAGCTTTCCTATGCGCAACCGTTTAATGGCGGGTATTTCAAAATCCGTATTAATAATAGAAGCAGAGGAAAAATCCGGCACGCTTATCACTGCAAGACTCGCTACGGAATACAATAGAGATGTACTTGTGGTGCCTGGGTCAATTTTTTCATCAAATTCAAAAGGCACCAATAAATTAATAAAACAAGGCGCAACTCCCGTAACCTGCGCAGAAGATGTATTGGAAGCTTTAGGGTTTGAAGTAAAAAAAGACGAAAATATGCAGGCAAAACTTTTTGAAGATTTATCGCCCGAAGAAAAAAAAGTTGTGGAACTTCTTCGCGAACCGATTCCCCGCGATGATTTGATTAGGGCGATGAAGATGCCGATTCCTAATGCAAATGCGATACTCTCTATTATGGAAATAAAAGAATTAATAAAAGAAGAAATGGGTGAGATTAGATTAAATACATAGATTTGCAAAAAAAAACTATTTCGTGTAATACTTAGCCAATATGAAATTATTAATCGTTGAGTCCCCTTCAAAAGCAAAGACTATCGAGAAGTATCTTGAAGGCGCTTATACTGTGCGCGCATCTGTGGGACATATTCGTGATTTACCTAAATCAAATAAACAAGCAATAGACATTGAAGGTGGATTTATACCGCATTATGAAATTTCCAAAGGAAAGGAAAAAATTGTTCATGAGCTTCAATTATTGGGAGAAAAAGCTACTGAAATATTTTTAGCAACAGACCCCGACCGTGAAGGAGAAGCCATAGCTTGGCATATTGAAGAATTATTGAATAAAGATAAAAAAATAAAAACGTTAATCAAACGCATAGTTTTTCATGAAATAACTAAAGAAGCGGTAGAAGAAGCGTTAAAAAATCCGCGAGATATTGATACAGCTTTAAGAAAAGCTCAGGAAGCAAGGCGAGTATTGGATAGACTCGTTGGCTATGACCTTTCTGGACTTATTTGGAAAAAAGTGCGTTATGGACTTTCTGCCGGCAGAGTGCAATCTCCCGCGCTTCGCATAGTAATGGAACGCGAACGTGAAATTCGCGCTTTTGTTCCGGAACAATATTGGAAAATATTAGGCCTTTTTGAAACTCTTAAAAAAGGAAAGTTAACTCTTAATTGCGAAGATGAACCAAGAAACGAAAAATTAGTTGAAAAAATAGTAGAAGCGGGTAAAAAAGGAAATTGGCAAGTTGTTGAAGTAAAAGAATCAGAACAAAAAAGAGTTCCTCGCGCGCCCTTTACCACTTCCACTTTACAACAAACCGCAAGCTCAAGACTCGGTTATTCCCCTTCCAGAACAATGCAAATAGCGCAAAAACTCTATGAAGCCGGACATATTACATATATGAGAACAGACAGCACTAATTTGTCTGCAATCGCGCAAACGCAGATAATTTCTCTTATTCAGAAAAAATATGGAGATAAATATGCTCAACCGCGAATCTATAAAGCCAAATCAAAAAACGCTCAAGAAGCGCATGAAGCAATCCGTCCAACCCACATAGGAAATTTGAGCGCTGGAACAGAAGAACAAGAAAGACTTTACAAATTGATTTGGGAACGCGCTGTGTCATCGCAAATGGCTGATGCAAAACTATTAAAAACAAAAATAAGCGCGAATATTAGTGAAAGCCTAGATGGTTTTAAATTCCCTGATTTTACAGCTACTGGTTTAAGAATTATTTTTCCTGGATGGCTGGAAGTAGATAAAAATAGCATAGGAGAAGAAATAGAATTACCGGAAGTAAAAACCGGAGAAAAATTAAAATTACTGAATCTTATAAAAGAAGAAAAATTTACCGAACCGCCTAATAGATACAGTGAAGCAGGTTTGATAAAAGAACTTGAAGCAAGAGATATCGGCAGGCCTTCCACTTACGCTTCCATAATGAAAACATTAGAAGACCGAGAGTATGTAAAAAAAGAAGGTAAAACTCTCTTCCCTACCGACGTCGGTGAAGTTGTCTCTGATTTCTTGGAGAAGCATTTTATGAAATATATTTCCGACAGTTTTACTGCAGAAATGGAAGATGAATTGGATGAAATTTCACGAGGTGAACGTGAATATGAAAAAACACTAAAAGATTTTTATGGACCGTTCCTGAAAGATGTAAAAAGTAAAGAAAAATTAGAAAAAGCGACAAATTTAGGTGATGCGCCGGAAAATATAAAATGCCCGAAATGTGGCGGAAAGATGATAATCAAGCTTTCGCGCGCAGGTAAATTTTATTCTTGCATTAAATATCCTGATTGCGATGGGGCTCTTAAATTGGATGGCACAAAATTAGAAGGCCCAAAAGAAACAGGAGAAATGTGTCCAGAATGCGGAGAAAAAAAAGGAAAATCAGGAGGCGGAAAATTAATCATACGAGAAAGACGAGATGGAACCGGCACTTTTATTTCTTGCTCACGTTATCCAAAATGTAAATTTATTAAAAAAGACGAAGCAGAAGAAGCCAGAAAAAGAACAGGAGTTATTTGTCCTTTGTGTAAAAAAGGCGACATTTCGGAACGACGTGGAAGATTTGGAATATTTTATTCCTGTTCAAATTATCCCGATTGCAAATACGCAATAAAAGCAAAACCTACCGGTAAAATATGTCCTAAATGCGATTCTTTAATGATGGAAGGAACGAAAACCATAGGAGAAAGATGCAGTAATAAATCCTGCCCGAATCACAACCCTCACAAGATATTAAAGATAGAAAAATAATAGTGCTATAATAATGTTATGGCAAACGTGCAAGAAATAATCAATCTCATAGTAGGAAGAGTAAATAAAAAGGACGAAGAACTCATAAAAAAAGCTTATAATTTCGCGGAACGTGCGCACGAAGGGCAAAAAAGGCTTAGTGGAGAATCTTATTTTACTCACGTTTTTGAAACTGCAAAAATTATTGCCAAATTGGGAATGGATGCGCAAACTATTGCCACAGGACTTCTGCATGATGTGTTAGAAGACGCAAAAGTCACGGAAGAAGAGATAAAAAAAGAATTTGGAGAAGATATTGTTTTTTTAGTGAATGGTGTAACCAAATTGGGAACTTTAAAATATCATGGGCACGAAAGACATGTAGAAAGTTTGAGAAAATTTTTCGTTGCAATAGCTAATGATTTACGTGTGGTTATAGTAAAGTTTGCTGATAGATTACATAATTTGCGTACATTGCAGTTCATACGAGAGGATAAAAGACATAGAATTGCAATAGAATCCATAGAAGTTTATGCGCCATTGGCAAATCGCCTTGGAATGGGAAAGCTCAAAGGTGAGATTGAGGATGCGGCTTTTCCTTACGCATATCCAGAAGAGTTTGCTCAGATAGAGGAAATAATAAAAGAAAAAAAAGATTTATATGAAAAAAACATATTTGAAGTAAAAAAAGAACTTGAAAAAGAGTTAGGAAAAAATAAAATAAAAGTAATTGAAATCAACTATCGAGTTAAGCACAAATACAGTTTATGGAAAAAACTCGTTAAATATGAAATGGATATAGAAAAAATACATGATATAGTTGCCCTTCGAGTTGTCGTGGAAAGTATTGAAGAATGTTATAAGGTTTTAGGACTAGTGCATTCTATCTGGAATCCATTACCGGGTAGAATTAAAGATTACATTGCTGTACCTAAACCAAATGGTTACCGCTCTATTCATACGACTATCTTCACAGGTTCAGGTGGAATTGCAGAAATTCAAATAAGAACAAAAGAAATGCATGCGGAAGCTGCCTATGGTATCGCCGCTCATTTTGCATACAAGGAACATGGAAGTAAAAAAGTTAATTACAACGAAAGTAAATTCAAATGGATAGAGGAATTGAAAGATTTACATTATAACCCAGAAGACCCAAAAAGTTTTATCGAACATCTTAAGATGGATTTTTTTAATAACCGCATTTTTATTTTTACTCCACAGGGAGATGTGGTGGATTTACCTGAAGACTCAAGTCCGATAGATTTTGCTTATTCCATCCACTCGGATATAGGAGACCATATATTCGGAGCAAAGGTAAACGCTAAAATAGCTCCCATCCTTTCAAAATTAAAGAACGGAGATATCGTGGAAATAATAACTAAAAAAGATTCACATCCGTCCAGCAAATGGTTGGAATATTCAAAAACAAATATCGCAAAAAAGAATATAAGGTCTTATTTGGAAAAAAACAGCTTGCTTTCCAAACTTAAATCCTTCGGACGTTCTTAAACGCTAAAATTAGAAATGTTATACAACTCAGTATCGTCCTCTTTTTTTTCTTCTTTTGTTCTATCATCTATCGCATCTATCGGCGTCTCACCCGGAACTTCGGTATTTTTTGTAATATAATTTTCAAGCATTTCTTCAGGCCTTTTTTCACCAGTTGATTTACTTATCAAATCTAAAATTGTTCGTAAATCTTCAGTGGAAAAAAAGTCTATTTTAATCTGCCCTCCTAATTCTTTTCTGTCTATATGCACACGAGTTCCCAATTTATCTTGAAATTCTTCTTCAAGTTCTGTTATTTCCGGGTCTGGCATAAATTCTTTCTTGCGTACACGGTCGTAAGCTATTTTTCTTGCCAATCTTTCTGCTTCTCGCACAGTTATCTTTTTATATAAAATTTCTTTAAAAAGCACCGCTTGTTCTTCAGGGTGGTCCACCAGCATTAATATTGGCCGAGTATGACCTTCAGTAATTTTTCCTTCCGATAAGGCAGTTAATATTTCTTCCGGTAAAGATAAAATACGCAAAGAATTTGAGACATATTCCCTACTCCTGCCCATTTTTTTAGCAACTTCATTATGAGTGAACTTGAATTCGTTTACTAATTGAAAAAAAGCTCTGGCGCGGTCTACGACATTTAAATCTTCTCGTTGTAAATTTTCAATGATTGCAAGCTCAAGTTTCATCATTGACGTATCCCCTTCGCGAATTATTACCGGCACCTGATACACTCCAGCTAATTTAGCCGCGCGAAGCCTGCGCTCTCCCGCTATGAGCTCATATTCTGTGGTAAGACCGCCAGTTTCTTTTTCTACTTCCACGCGAGAAACCGTCAGAGGTTGAAGTACTCCGTATTGTTTTATGGAATCAGCTAAATCTTTTAAGCGGATTTCATCAAAATCTCGTCTTGGTTGAAAAGGATTTGGTTTGATTTTATCTGCGTCAATCCAAAAAATTGAATTGGAATATAAATTAGACATGATTGTATTTTATCATAAAAAATTATTTTAAACTAAAGTGCCCAGGGAGAGAATCGAACTCTCATGATGTTGCCATCAATAGATTTTGAGTCTATCGCGTCTACCAATTCCGCCACCTGGGCATTTTTAGATAATACTTGAATTTCATGCATAAATCAATTAAAAATAGGAGTTATTCACAAACCTACTTGCATTATATCATATATGAGATATAATGTTGTGTATGTCTAAACAAACAAAGACAGAACAACAAAAAATAGGTTATTTCATAAAAGAACTTAGAGAACGCCGTGGAATGACACAAGAAGAATTTGCTAAAGCGCTCAACACCTCCCAGAGCTCCATTCCCCGCATGGAAAAAGGAGAACAAAATTTTACAACAGAACTTTTATCTAAAATAAGCAATGTCTTAGAGCATCAAATAGTTTCTATCAATGACTCTATAGATTTTCAAGTTAATGGAGGAAAAAAACTTAGCGGAACAATAAAAACAAATTTTTCTAAAAATGGTTCTGTGGGTCTTCTCTGCGCTTCACTTGTTAATAAAGGAACAACAACTCTCCATGGTATTGCAAGAATAGAAGAAGTTTATCGAGTAATTGAAATTCTCGAAAGTATTGGCGTTTTAATTAAATGGCTTGACCAAAATACCGTGATAATAACCCCTCCTGATAAATTTAATTTGGAAAATATAAACATTGAATCGGCGGTTAAGACTCGTTCTATTGTGATGCTAATCGGACCTCTAATTCATTCACTTTCTTCTTTTTCTTTACCGCACGCACAGGGATGCAGTTTGGGAAGACGCACTATCGCTGCTCATACCTATGCGTTTGAAGAACTTGGAGTAAAAATAAAAACCACATCACAAAATTATGAAATAAGCAGGGGAAAATTAAAACCAGCAAATATTGTAATGTATGAATCCGGCGATACAGCTTGTGAAAATGTTTTAACCGCGTCAGCTTTAATTCAAGGCGACACAACTATATCTTTTGCCAGCGCAAACTATATGGTTCAAGAGGTATGTTTCTTCCTGGAAGCTTTGGGAGTAAAAATAGATGGAATCGGTACTTCTACTTTAACAATTCATGGAATGGGTGAAATTAATAAAAATGTTGAATATTGGAACAGCGAAGACCCGATTGAATCTATGATGTTCATTTCAGCTTGTATCGTCACAGATTCAAAACTCACCATAACCCGATGCCCGATTGATTTCCTTTCTTTGGAACTTGAAAAATTAAAAAGAATGAATTTAAAATATAAAATTTTAAAAAGATATTATTCTTACAATAATCGCACTAAACTTGCTGATTTAGAAATTTTTCCAAGCAGTTTAAAAGCGTTATCCGATAAAATTCATTCCAATCCTTACCCAGGAATAAATATAGACAATTTGCCATTTTTTGTGCCAATTGCTATTCGCGCAAAAGGCCAAACGATGATTCATGACTGGGTTTATGAAAATCGCGCCATATATTTTACTGAATTGAATAGACTCGGGGCAAATATTACTCTTGCTGACCCGCACCGGGTTTATATTACCGGCGGAACCCCATTAAAACCAGCTCAAGTGGTTTGCCCTCCTGCCTTGCGTCCTTCAATGGTAATATTTATTTCCATGCTGGCAGCCCCAGGTGTTTCAATCTTACGCAATGTCTATATGATTAATCGCGGTTATGAAGAAATAGCTGAACGTTTAAACTCTATTGGCGCAGATATTAAAATTTTGAAATAGATAATCATCCAATGCAAAAGCCAAAGGTTATTGTGATATTAGGGACGACGGCTACCGGAAAAAGCAATTTGGCTGTGCAAATTGCCCTTCGATTAAACTCAGGACAAGCCAAGAAAATCAATGGAGAAATTGTTTCCGCTGATTCTAGACAAATTTATAAAGGGTTGAATATCGGGACGGGAAAAATCATAAAAAAAGAAATGAAGGGTATTCCCCATCATTTGCTTGATGTGGTAAATCCTAAAAATAAATTTACAATCGCAGAATATCAGAAGAAAGCTATCTGCGCTATAGCGGAGATTATAAAAAAAGGTAAAATTCCGATTATTTGCGGAGGAACCGGATTTTATATTGATGCAATAACTAAAGGAGCGGTATTTCCGGAAGTTCCACCTAATAAAAAACTTAGAAAATCTTTAGAGAAAAAATCAACAGTAGAGCTTTTCAAAATATTAAAACATTTAGATTCCAGGCGAGCAAAAAATATCGACAAAAACAATAAAGTAAGATTAGTAAGGGCGATTGAGATAGTAAAAGCTCTGGGCAAAGTTCCCCTGCTAAAAAATAAAAAATCTGATTATAAATTCATAAAAATCGGTTTATATTTACCACAAGACAGATTGAAAAATAAAATAGAAAAAAGAGTAGAAAAAATATTTAAAGCTGGTTTATTGAACGAGATAAAAAAACTGAAAAAAACCAGGGTATCGGAGAAAAGGCTGAAAGAATTTGGTTTTGAATATTGGAACCCCACAAAAGAAAAAGTACTAAGTGAAACTATTAAATACACAAAAAGACAAATGACATGGTTTAAGCGCGATAAGCAGATAAAATGGTTTGATGCGTCAAAGAAAAATTTAGAGAAAAATATTTTACTTAAATTGAAGAAAGATTTTTAGTTACTCTCTCTTTGGTTGTAAAGCTGAAATCATGTTCAAAAGATTTACCTATAATCATTTCATATATTTCAATATATCTACGAGATAATTCAGCAATAAGTTCAAGAGGGGCTTTGGGTAATTCTTTATCTTTATATGGGTCACAGTGTTCTTTGAACCAGATTCTTAAAAATTCTTTATCAAAGTATTCAGGCTCTTCTCCCTTGTTGAAACGTTCTTCATAAGTCCCAGCTTTCCAGTATCTGGAAGAATCTGGAGTATGAATTTCATCTATAAGCATCAATTTACCATTTTCATCTATTCCCAGTTCATATTTCGTATCTACCAATATGAGTCCGCGCGAAAATGCTACTTCCTGCCCCCTTTTAAATAATGCTTTCGCCACCCTTTCCACTTCGGTTACCATCTCTTTTGTAAGTAGCCCTTCGGACACTATTTCCGCCAGAGTGATAGGCCTGTCATGCTCGTCAGATTTGGTAGTAGGATTGAAAACTGGTTCTGCCAGTTTCTGATTTTTCTTCATTCCTTCAGGCAGAACAAAATTGCCGAAATCGCGCTTCCCTTCTTTATAATGAGTCCAAAGCGAGGTACCTGTTACACCTGTAATATACCCACGCATTACGCATTCAATTGATAATGGTTTACATTTTCTAGCAACAACTACATTTGGGTCGGGTGTATTTAAAACATGATTTTCTATTATATCTTTAGTCTGATTAAACCAAAACAAACTGATTTGATTCAAAACCTCGCCTTTGAAAGGTATAAAAGCGATATTTCTGTCAAAAGAAGAGTGCCTGTCGGTTGATATAAGCGTAATATGGTCAGGTTTGATATAAATATCTCTTACTTTCCCGACTTTTTTTTCTCCAAGATTGGTAAAATTTGTTTCTACCAAAACATCATTAATATGCTCTTTTATTTTTTCTATGTTCATATATTTATATTAAAACAACTCTTTTATTACTTTTAATAATTTTACCAATTTCATAAATTTTAAATTTTGGATAACTCATTAAAACCTTTTCTATTTTATTTTTTTCTTCTTTTGGAACAATAAGCACTAAACCAATTCCCATATTAAAAGTACGATACATATCTTGTTCCGGAATGTTTCCTATCTTTTGCATAAAAGGAAAAATTGGCAACATAGGCCATGAGTCTTTTTTAATTTCCGCGGCAAGATTTTCTGATAATACCCGCGGAATATTTTCGATAAACCCTCCACCAGTTATATGAGCAATACCGCGAATATTTATTCCTTGATTAAGCATTTCAAGCACCGGCAAAGAATAATTGACGTGAATTTTCAATAATGCTTCCCCTACTGTTTCTTTTAATTCGTTTATTTTTAGATTTACATTATATCCTGCTATTTCAAAAAATAATTTTCTGGCAAGTGAAAAACCATTAGTGTGCAGACCGCTTGAAGAAAAACCTAAAATAATATCATTTTCTTTTATTTTTTCTCCGGTAATAATTTTATCTTTTTCCACCACACCGGTAATGCATCCGGCAATATCATGCTCTCCTTTCATATACGTACCGGGCATTTCTGCTGTTTCTCCTCCTATAAGACTCACATTATTTTCTCTGCAAGCTTTTGACATTCCGGAAACTATAGATTCCATTATGTTTGGGTCTAATTTATCATGAGCCACATAATCAAGAAAAGTAAAAGATTTGGCTCCCATAGAAAGTAAATCATTACAACAATGATTTACTATATCTTCTCCAACAGAGTCATATTTATTCATTAACTGAGCCACAGAAAGCTTTGTCCCAACGCCATCAATACTCTGAACAAGTACAGGATTTTTATATGGTTTTAAAACCTTGCCGATATCATAGAGTCCGCCAAAACTTCCGATACCAGTAAGAACAGCATTTCCATGAGTACTAGCAACATCAGCTTTGATTCGACGTACCACTTCATTTCCTACGTCAATATTTACTCCAGCTTCCGAATATAGATCATTCATAGTTTATACAACTTATTATTGAAGATATTTTTTATAACCGATTTTAAATAATTTTTCACTTTTTATTTTTATTTCATCACTCATTTTTTCTTTATAAATAATGAGTTTTTTCTCAAGATTTTTATCGGAAAGAGCTAAAATTTGAATAGCTAATAACCCCGCATTCTTTGTGGCATTAATGCCTACAGTAGCCACAGGCACTCCGGGAGGCATTTGACTGGTGGAAAGAAGAGAATCAAGTCCATCTAAAGTTTTTGCTTTAATTGGTATACCTATTACCGGTAGCGTGGTAAGAGACGCTATCACACCTGCCAAATGCGCTGCTCCACCAGCTCCAGCAATCAATATTTTTATTCCATGATTTTTAGCATTAGCGACATATTGATGGACTAATTCAGGGCTACGATGCGCTGAAGCAACTGTTATATCATAAGAAATGCCAAATTCTTCTAAAATTTTTGCTACCTCGCTCATAACTTCCAAATCAGAATCTGAACCCATAAGTATTAGAACTTTTGCGTCTTTTTTCATAAGTTTATTTTAACATTAAAAGTAAATAAAACAACTTATTCAAATTCTGTTGTTGCCGGGGGTTTTGGTGTCATATCAAAAAATACACGTACTATATTTTTATGTTTTGTAAGTGCGCTGATAATTTCATTTACAATTTTCTCTGGAAAATAGTATCCTTTGACTGTCATAAAATCCGCTGTTTGCACGGCGCGAATGGCAAGAGAATGTCCATAAACACGTTCGTCGCCTTTGACTCCAACAGAATTAACGCCTAGCAACGCTACAATAAGTTGAGAAATATTTTTCGTTAAACCATATTTTTTGATAATATCTGTTACTGTTTTGTCCGCTTCTTGCACTAATTTAATTTTTTCTTTTGATACCGGTGTACCGACAACTCTCAAATACAATCCTGGACCTGGAAAAGGATTGCGTTCATATACAGACTTGGGAAGGTTAAGAGCACGAGCAAGCTCTCGGACTTCGTATTTGAATAAATTTCTGAATGGATGTAAATCTTTCACTTTCCATGCTAAACCAACATTATGATGCGTTTTAATCATTACTGATTGCCCTATTTTACCACTTTCAATAATATCAGTCGCTAAAGTTCCCTGCACAATAAAATCGGCATTATGCTTTTTTATTTGTTTTTCGAATATTCTTTGATAAACAACGCGAAATTTTTTTCGTTTTTCTTCCCCGTCGATTGTTTTACTGATATTTTTTATAAATTCTACGGCAGCTGAAATTACAATAAGTTTTTTTACTCCTGCATTTTTTGCATTTTCTTTTAATTCTATAAGTTCATTTTCCCTAAATCCACCCGTATCTATAGCCACACAAATAAGTCTTTTTCCTAAAACAGGGCTAAGAATTCTAGCTAAGGTGGTAGAGTCCACTCCTCCGGAAAAACCCAAGATAACATTTGATTTATTTTTTACAACCTCAAGAACTTCTTTCTGAATTTGATGAATTAAATTTATAGGATTCCAATCTTTATCGCATTTAGAGAGTGTAAGAAAATTCTGTAATATTTTTTTGCCTTCTGTCGTATCAATAACTTCCGGGTGAAATTGAATTCCTAATACACGATTATTTTTATTGCTCATAGCGGCAATTCCTTTTGATTTGGCAATAGAAATAAAACCTTTTGGCAACGCAATTACCGTATCTCCATGACTTGCCCAAACTTTTGTTTTTTCTTTTACATTTTTAAAAAGTGGATGTTTTTTATTTACAGATACTTCCGCTGGTCCGTATTCACGATGCAAAAAAGGTTTTTCTACAACACCCCTGAGTTTATGCGCAAGGAGTTGCATTCCATAACAAATACCTAGAATTAAATATTTTTTACCGGTAATATCCAGCATTTTTGGAAGTCCGGGCGCTCCATCGTTATGCACACTCCAATTGCTGCCAGAAAGAATAACCGCCTTTGGCGTGTTATGTTTCAGCCATTTATCGGCTTTTTTAACTGGTAATATTATGCCTCGCACACCAAGCTCGCGTAAAGTTCTTCCGATAACAAGCGTATATTGCGAGCCGTAATCCACGATAAGAATTTGTATGTCGTCCATAATATATGCTAGTATACACAATATATTATGTCTTCAAAAGCAAAGGGGGAAGGAAGAAAAAATTTTGAAGAAGGTCTTACTTATGACGATGTATTGTTAGTGCCTCAATACTCTGAAATTTTGCCACGGGAAGTTGATACAACTTCTCATCTTACTAAAAAAATAAAGCTCAATGTTCCAATTATTTCCGCCGCTATGGATACCGTAACTGAAGCAGCAATGGCAATAGCTATGGCGCAAGAAGGAGGAATAGGGATTTTACATAAAAATATGAGCATTGAGAAACAAGCAGCTGAAGTGCGTAAGGTTAAGCGTTCTGAAAGCGGAATGATTCATGACCCTATAACTTTGACTACAGAAGCATTATTAAAAGATGCTCTAAAAATTATGAAAGAAAACAAAATTGGCGGTATTCCGATAGTTGATAAAAATATGCAGTTAAAAGGAATACTGACTAATCGTGATTTAAGATTTCAAAAAAACTTGGAACTTTCAGTAGGGCAAGTAATGACAAAAACAAATTTAATAACCGGCAATATTAACACAGACTTAAAAGAAGCGGAAAAAATACTCACAAATCATAAAGTTGAAAAATTGCCTTTAGTTGATAAACAAAATAAACTTATCGGACTTATCACTTACAAAGACATAATGAAAGTAAAGTCACGTCCAAATTCTTGCAGAGATGATTTTGGCAGGTTGCGAGTAGGGGCGGCGGTAGGAATCACTTCTGATACTTTAGGGAGAGTAAAAATGCTCTTACAAAATGAGGTTGATACGATAGTTATTGATACCGCTCACGGTCATTCAAAAGGAGTGATTGAAATGTTGAAAAAAATAAAAAAAGAATTTCCAAAATTGGAAGTTATTGTTGGAAATATTGCCACCGGGGAAGCAGCTCTGGATTTAATTAAAGCCGGAGCCGATGCGATAAAAGTAGGTATTGGTCCTGGGTCAATCTGCACTACACGCGTAATTGCTGGCGTAGGTTTTCCTCAGTTTTCTGCCGTATATGAAGTGGCAAAAGCGATAAAGAACACAGGAGTGCCAGTTATTGCTGATGGAGGTATCAGAAATACCGGAGATATACCGAAAGCTTTAGCTGCTGGAGCAAGTTCCATTATGACAGGTTCCCTTTTCGCTGGGGTAGAAGAATCACCGGGCGAAACCGTCATTTTTGAAGGTAGAAAATATAAAACTTATCGAGGTATGGGTTCTATTGAAGCCATGCAACAGGGTTCCAAAGACAGATATTTCCAAGACACTGAAGACGATATAAAGAAACTTGTGCCGGAAGGCATAGTTGGTAGAGTTTCTTTTAAGGGAAATCTTTCCGAAGTTATTTACCAGATGGTTGGCGGATTACGGGCAGGCATGGGATATTGTGGAGCAAAAAATATAAAAATTCTTCAAGATAAAGCAAAATTTGTGCGAATTACACAATTTGGCATGGAAGAAAGCCATCCACATGACGTTGTTATTACTAAAGAATCCCCAAATTATAGTTTAGGCAAATAAAATTCTAGAATGAAAAAAAATAAAAATAAAAATGGGTTCGTAGATGTGGTTGTCGGTCTCCAATGGGGAGATGAGGGAAAAGGCAAAAATATAGACGAACTTCTTTCTCGTGGAGAATATTCAGCGGTCGCGCGTTTTCAAGGCGGAGCAAACGCCGGTCATACCTTGAAATATAAAAATACCACTTTTATCGGGCATATTGTGCCGTCCGGGTGCTTGCAGAAAAATATAGAACTATATATAGGTAATGGCGTAGTAGTTGATGTAATTTCCCTGCTGAAGGAAATGTCTGAGCTCAAAAAAATGGGTTTCAATGTCGCTCCGCGTTTGTATATTTCCAATCGGGCAAAATTAGTTTCTTATCTTCACCCCTTTCTGGACCAAGCGGAAGAATTTTACAGAAGTAAAGGTGGAGCAAAAGTGGGAACTACCGGCAGGGGTATAGGTCCGGCCTATAGCGATTCGCGATCTCGCCGAGGACTTTTGATAGGCGATGTGTTGCATCCTGATTTTAAGGAAAAAGAATTAAATCTTTCAAGATTTCATATGGATTTTCTTGAGATGTACAGGAAAAGATACGGTTTTAAATATTCAGAAAACGCGATAAAACAAGCAAGAAAAAATTGGCTGGATGCGATAAAAAGTCTAAAAAAACTTCAGGTTTGTGATTTGTCTTTCTTGATACAAAAAAGATTATTAGAAGGCAAGAATATCTTGGCTGAAGGAGCGCAAGCGGTGATGCTCGATGTCGATTTCGGGGATTACCCGAATGTCACAAGTTCAAACACCTTGCCCGCCAATGTGTCTTTAGGCCTCGGCATACCACATACTGTTATCAGAAATGTATATGGCGTGATTAAAGCTTATACTACGAAAGTAGGTGGAGGTAGTTTCCCTTCCCGTATTGAAGATGCAAATCTGGAAAAGCTCTTTCAAAATGCCGGTTATGAATTCGGAGCTACTACCGGGCGTCCCAGGATGTGTGGTTGGCTTGATTTATTCGCGCTTCGTTATGCCTTAGGATTATCCGGGGCAAATAAAATCTTCATCAACAAAGCGGATATATGTCTCTCGGATAAAATAAAAGTTGTAGTCGGATATAAAATTAAAGGAAAAAGATTGAAAGATTTCCCTCTTTATCTTAATCAAGTGGAAAAAGTGATTACCGAAGAAATACCCGGTTGGGGAAATAAAAATTATAGAATAAAAGAAAAGAAAAAAGTTTCCAAGGAATTAGCTTTGTATTTAAAATATATAAAAAATAAGTTATCCGACTTGAACGTGAAAATAATATCAGTCGGTACCGGTCCAGACCGAGAACATTTTTTTAATTGGGATAATTAATTTATAACAAATATTTTCCTATATCTTTACGATACTGCATTCCTTCAAAAGATATTTTAGATACAGCTTCATAGGCTATATCTAAGGCTTTTTTCAAATCACTGCCAATCGCGCTCACCCCCAGCACTCGTCCGCCGTTGGTAATTAAATTGTCTTTTTCTATCTTAGTGCCTGCATGAAATACAATAATATTATTATTGCGTTCCGCCTCTTCTATGCCTCTAATAATTTTTCCTTTCTCATAAGAGCCCGGATAACCTCCCGAAGCAAGTATAATAGTGCAAGCATAAATCGATTTCCATTTTATTTTAATTTCATTGAGCTTTTGGTCAACACATGCATTAATAATTTCCAGTAAATCTGTTTCAAGCAATCTCATATAAGTTTCTGTTTCCGGGTCGCCAAAACGCGTATTGTATTCGAGAATTTTAGGACCACTCTCTGTTAATATGAGACCGGGATAAATCACTCCGGAGAAGGTATTTTTATCTTCATTCATTTTAGATAAAGTAGGCGCGATTATTGTTTTCTTTATGTTGTTTAGAAGTTCGTTTGTAACAAAAGAAAGCGGGGCAACTGTTCCCATACCTCCGGTATTTGGCCCTGTGTTTCCTTCTCCTATGCGTTTATGGTCTTGCGATGTCGGAAAAATGGAATAATTTTTACCATCTGAAAACGCATGGATAGAAATTTCCCGGCCTATTAAAAATTCTTCAATTATGACTTCATTTCCGGATTCGCCAAAAATCTTTCTTACCAAAATGTCTTCCAGCGCCTTATGAGCTTCTTCTGTTGTTTGAGCAATAATTACTCCCTTACCAAGAGCCAAACCGCTGGCCTTGATTACAATCGGTAAACTTTGAGTATCAATATATTTTACCGCTTCATTAAAATCGGAAAAAACTTTAAATTTTGCCGTTGGTAAATCATATTTCTGCATAAAATTTTTAGCGAATGCTTTTGAAGATTCGAGTTGAGCGGCTTTTTTCGTCGGTCCAAAAATTCTCAAATTTTCTTTTTGAAATTCATCCACAATACCAAGCGCCAAAGGGTCATCAGGAATGGCAAGAGTTAAATCAATTTTTTCTTTTTTTACAAATTCTATTAATGCAGGAATATTTTTTGCATCTATAGGAACATTTATTCCAATTTTTTCCGTTCCCGCATTCCCGGGCGCAAAATAAAGTTCACCGCACATTGGCGACTGTTTGATTTTCCATCCGATAGCATGTTCCCGTCCCCCGCTTCCGATTATTAAAATTTTCTGTTTATTATCCATTAGGATACAATTTTATGGCTAATTCTTTGCATTCTTCTAGTATTTTTTCTTCTCCAGGTAAAACAAGTGGAATTTCACGAATAAATTCTTTTACTTTGCCTTCACTGAAATCTTTTAAGGTTTCAATCTGAACTTTGTGTTCTGTTGGAAGCACTCGAGCCTGTAATATTTCTACTGTATCATCTATAAATATTGGAACTTGTTCTCTTTTTATTATTTTTCCTTCATCAAAATTAGACGTCACATAATGAGCCGTTGCTTCTGTCCAAAAATCACGGTTTGTTCTTCGAACAAATTCTATTCGTGCTTGATGCACTCGCAAGCCGAACATTCCAGCTCCTCCAAAATCCGGCTTACCCGTGTCTAGTGGTCCGGGATGTTGATTTACAATCATTCCTTTATAAGCTTCACAAACGTTTCTAGGTGTTTTTACCAACCAACCATATTGACCAATAAAGTCTACATCCCTCTCTTTACATAAAGAAATAATAGCTTGACCAAAATCTTCTTCTGAAGAAAATGCTCTTCGATTTAATACTACGACATCTTCTTCTTGCATCCCGAGATCCAATGCTTTTTTTATACCTAGAATATTAGATTTACTTGCAATAACAAGTACGGGAACAATATTTTGCAATATATTATTCTTGCAAGCTTTTAATATTGCTTCCATTGTTGTTCCCCCGCCTGATATAAATAATGCTATTCTCATCCCGTACGAAATTCAGTTAAATTAATAAATTGACCAATCCCCTATTACGAAACTTCTTTAATAAGATTTCGTACGGGACTCATAATTAAACGTTATGTTTTATTTCTTTTTCGTGTTCAAAAATAGGCAACGGATATTCTCCATTAAAAGCGGAAAGCGAGAATCTTTTTCTAGGCAAGCCAGTTGCTTTTACCATGCCATCTATGGAAAGAAATGATAAAGATGTTGCGCCTAAATATTGACGGGTTTCTTCTATTGTTTTTTGCGAAGAAATAAGATTTTCTTGTTTAGGAGTATCTATTCCATAAAAATCAGGAAACTTAACCGGAGCTGAACCAACTAAAAAATGAACTTCCTTTGCCCCAGCATCAAAAAGCATTTTAATAATCAGCTTGGAAGTGGTTCCACGAACTATTGAATCATCTATTACTCCAACGCGTTTGTTTTTAATAACGCTTCGAAGTATGGTTAATTTCATTTTCATTTTTTTATCACGATCTACCTGTAAGGGTTCAATAAATGTGCGATGAATATACCGATTTTTATTTAAAGCCATTTCAAAAGGAACACCAGAAGCTTGAGAATAACCGATTGCTGCTGGAATAGAAGTTTCTGGCACAGGCACTACAACATCAAGTTTAATATTGGGATGTTCTTTAAATAACATTTTTCCAAAATTTTTACGGACTTGATAAACAGACTTTCCCATCATCAAACAATCGTGACGAGAAAAATAAACAAATTCAAAAATATCAAATTTTGGCTCTTCTTTGGCTAAAATTTTACTCTTCATTCCTTTTTTTGAAATAATTATCATTTCTCCGGGCAATACTTCTCGTAAAAAACTGGCGCCTACGGTTCTGAGAGCGCACGTTTCAGAAGCTATAATTGTTTCATTTTCTCTTTTTCCAATTACCAAAGGACGAATGCCTCGCGGGTCCCGAAAAGCCACTAATTCTTTATTTGAAAGAGCTACGCAAGAAAATGCTCCAGTAAAAAGCGGATATGATTTTTCTATGGCTTTTGACAAAGACAATTTTTTTTTCATGTAAAAACCAACAGCTTTTGCCATTAGTTCCGAATCAGAATTGTTCTTGATTGGCACTTTATTTTTTTTAAGAAAACTTTCCAATGCCTTTGTGCTTGGAAGGTTTCCGTTATGAGCAAAAGAAACAGTGTTATTAAAAATAATCGGTTGAGCATGTTTTGAACTAGTGCCGCGAGAAGTTGAATAGCGATTGTGTCCAATGGCGGCAAAACCAGGAAGTTTTTTCATAATTTTTTCAGTATAAACTTGACTGACTAATCCTGAACCTTTATGAAAAAATATTTTTTTTCCATTAGTTGAAACAATACCGGTTTGTTCTTGCCCGCGGTGTTGAAGGGCAAATAAACCGAAATAAGTTTGACGAGACGCTATGCCGGGAGCATTAAAAATTCCAAAAACTCCGCATTTTTCATTTAATTTATTCATTGTCTGAAATATTTAATTGCATTTTTAAATAATAAAATTCCATCTCCATCTTTCTTAAGATTACCTTCTGTTTTTCTAACTTGCCAAAGCGGAGAATGGTGGAAAAACATAGCCCTCTCCGGATGAGGCATCATCCCCAATACTCGTCCATTATACCCGACTACGCCCGCAATGTCATACATGGCGCCATTGGGATTTTTTTCTAAATTTTGGAAACTGCAGATTTCTCCTTTTACATAATTTAAAGCTATTTCTTTTTTTCTCTTCATTTCTCTGTATTTTTTTGAATCAATGACATAGCGTCCTTCTCCGTGCGCAATAGGCAAAGATATATTCTTAATACCATACAGCCATGGACTTTTACCTTCAATTTTTAAATCTACCCAACGGTCAATATATTTTCCGTTTTTATTATAGGTTAATGCTCCCGGCAATATTCCCAAAGATGTTAATATTTGAAAACCATTGCATATCCCTATCATTAAAGTATCACGAGATAAAAATTCTTTTAATTCTTTTGACAGATGATTTTTTAATTTATTGGCGTATGCCTTACCACTACCGGTGTCATCGCCATAAGAAAAACCTCCTGGAAACGCCAAAATTTGATATTCAGAAAGCATTTTCGGCATAGCAATCAAATCATTTATATGCACAATGTCCGCCTTCCCGCCCGCAGATTCAAAGGCGAATTTTGTTTCTTCTTCGCAATTTAACCCATAACCTGAAAGAATGATGACTTTTGGTTTTTTGATTTTTATTTTTTTCATGGTTCGATTTTTACTCACCATGACCCTGAGTTTATTCGAATGGGTCATAACATTTTATTTGAAAAATCATGATAAATATCATGTAATTTTTTGACATTAGATTCAATTATTTTTTTATTCGAATCCGTAATTATAAATTTGTTATCTTTTGAAACCCATCCAATTTTTTTATATGAAATTCCTTTAACTGTTTTTTCAAATTTAGAGACATTTTTAGGTAAAACTGAAACAAGAATTCTCCCCTGGCTTTCGGAAAATAGTCTTACATCTACGGAGGAATTGCCTCCGTATAATGAAGAAATCCTGCCCGGCATGTCTGAAAGAGAAACTTTGCATCCCAACATTCCACCAACAGAAGCTTTTGCCAGCGCAACAGCTAAACCGCCGGAGGTAAGAGATATAGATGAGGAAATTAATTCCTTTTTGATTACTTCCTCTAAAACTAAATAGGTTTTTAAATTATTTTTTAAATCAACCTTGGGAACATTATTTCCAATACTGTTGTTTCCTTCTTTCTTGGCTAGGAATTTATAATATTCGGATGCCCCAAGTTCGTCATTTGTTTCTCCTAACAAATAAATAACATCACCGGAATTTTTAAATTCAGGAGAAACAATTTTATGAATATCTGGAACAACGCAAATAGCTGAGATTAAAATTGTAGGTGGAATTGATATTGCTATAGGATTATTTTTTTCATCATATCCTTTAAAATCATTAAACATGCTATCTTTTCCGGAAATCAAAGGAGTGCCATATCCGACTGAATAATCATAACAAGCTTTGACTGATTCTATAAGCTGAGCAAGACGATTCTTATCGTAAGAAGAACACCAGCAGAAATTATCTAAAATTGCCAAATGCGACAGAGTTCCTCCGCAAGCAATTACATTTCTGATCGCAGTGTCTAAAGCGCAAGCTGTCATATGATAAGTGTTAATATCTCCGTATGACGGATAAAGACCAGCGGACAAAATCACTCCTTTAGAAGCTGAAAAAACAGGACGAAAGACTTGCGCATCGGTATTTATGCGTCCCCGGCCGGAAAGAGGTTTTAAAACGGAAGATGCCTGAACTTCGTGGTCATATTGTTCCGAAATGAAAGAAAAACCGCTAATATTTTTATTAGCAAGCAATTCTTCTAAAATTTTAGTTTTTGAATTTTTTGCAATTTTCGCCTCGCCCGTAAGGCTATGGCCGAGGGGTTCAGGAAAAATATTTACAATAGCTTTGCTTTCAAGAGAACGTTTTGGCAATCCGTTATGCAAAAATTCTAAATCAATATCAACGATGGTTTTACCTTCATATTTCACTACACATCTTCCGGAATCGGTAAATTCTCCTATCACCACCGCTTCAACTCCGTGATTTTCCATAAGTTTTCTGAATACTTCCCATTTTTTCTTTGGAACAGAAAGAGTCATCCTTTCTTGAGACTCTGAAATCCAAATCTGCCACGGCTGTAATCTGGGATATTTCAATGGAACTTTTTCCAAATCCACAAGAGCGCCATTACACTCTTTCGCCATCTCCGCAACTGAACAAGAAATACCTCCCGCACCATTATCAGTAATGCTGTTATATAAATTCATCGCTCGCGCTTCTTTTACTATTGCGTCACTTAATTTTTTTTGGGTAATTGGGTCACCTATCTGCACCGCTGTCGCCGGGCTGGAAGAATCCATCGTTACTGAAGAAAAAGTAGCGCCATGAATGCCGTCTGCGCCTACCCTTCCGCCAATCACAACAATATAATCGCCAGCTTCCGTTTTTTTCTCATGAGAAAGTTTTCCATTTATTTTTCTCGGAATAATTCCAACTGTTCCCACAAAGACCAAAGGCTTTCCTCTAAATCTGTCGTCATATTTCACAAATCCGGAAACTGTCGGAATTCCGGAACAATTTCCGCCGACATTCACGCCTTTTATGACTCCTTCCATAATACGTTTCGGCGGGAACATTTTTTTTCTTTTTTCATTGCTTGCCCGTCCGAAGTCTTTAGACGAAGGAGGGTCTCTATATAAAGCCCTGGTGTCTTCAGGATTTCCAAAACAAAAACCATACGCATTTGCAACAGGTTTTGCTCCGAGTCCGAAGCCAATAGTGTCTCGATTTACCCCTACAATGCCCGTAATTGCCCCGCCAAACGGGTCAAGCGCAGAAGGACTATTGTGAGTTTCAACTTTATGCGTCACTAAATAATCTTCATCAAAAACAATACCGCCGGAATTGTCAGAAAAAACCGAAACGCAAAAGTCTTTATTTCCCTTTTGTTTTCTTATTAAATTTGTAGCGCCCTTTATGTAAGTTTTATATAGACCGTCTTTTATATCGTCTATTTGATTTGCAAAAATAGTATGTTTGCAATGTTCGGACCACGTTTGTGCTAAAGATTCTAATTCTATATCTTTCGGGTCTCGTTCAAGTTTTTTAAAATATTTCTGAATCACTTTCATTGAAGCAAGGTCCAGAGCTAAAGGACCTCTACGCGCGCCAGTCTCATCTAAAATTCCTTCACGACCGATTTTTATCAATTCTTCATCGGATACCGAAAGTGAAACAGGGATTACTGGAATGCGTTTTTCTAAAATTACTTCTGGCGCTTTAAGCGGTAATCCTTTCGTTTTTACAATTTCTTTCACGCCGGCAATATATGCGCGCTCAATTAAAGGATTATGCAAAGATAGGGCAATTTTTTTAACATCTTCTAATTTAACTGAACCGGAAATTATGAAAACCTTAGAAGTATAAATTTTTAAATTTGCATCTTTCTTTAAATGTAACAAATCAACAACGGTTTCTTTCGCTGTATTTCCCACATTATCCGTGACCCCCGGCAAAAAGCCGATTTCAATAATGTAATTGAATTTTCCAGCATTTTTTAAAATTTCATTAATTGAGAATTTTTCAATAATCGGATTTGTCAGCATTTTTGCGGATTGTAGTATCTGCTCATTAGAAAGACTTGAATCTACCAGGTATGAATCAATTATTGATATAGTTTTCACTTTTCCTGATATATTAAGAGAATTCCATGACTTTAAAAACAGCCTTTCCCGGCTGTCTTTTATTTTAGGAATTACGTATATCCTCGATATCATATGCAGTCATTATAATACAAATTTAGGAAATAAAAATATATTTTGTGAATTGACTTTTATATAATTTTCTGTTAATCTTCTTATTAATTTCATGACAGAAACCAGAGAGAAAAAAATAAACAACAAAGTATTTACGAAAAATGATATTATCAATCTTTGGCATATATTTAGTTCTCAACATTTATCTCAAAAAAAAGACGAAAGAACTTCTCCAGAAATGCAAGTAAGATGCACAGATGGAACACGTTATGAAAATAAAAACGAGGAATTATTATCTCAAGGAAATATATTTGATATAAAAAAAATTGAATCTATAAATTTTGAATATCGTAGTTTTTTAAAAGAATATAAAAGAATAACTATTGAATTAACTCATGGTAATAGTAATTATCGTAATATCTTAACTGTAAAAGGAGATGAGGGTCTTTGGGTTGCCGGTACTTTTAATAAATTTGAAATTTTATTAAATTCAGTTAAACCACAAAATAACTGGTTTGTTAATTATCAGACTTCTATTTTAATATTAAGTACATTTTTTTTATCGAATGTCTTACTAAAAATAATAACTTATTTATATCCACAATATCTTGGTAATTTATATCCTCATAGTATTTCAATTCTTGATTATATAGTTGGTATATTCTTTTTTATAGTTTTAGGGTCTATATTATCTATATATTTAGTTAATTGGGTAATAAAATTATGGCCTAACATTGAATTTGATTTCGGACCAGAACATGAAAAGTTAGAAAAAATTAGAAGGACAAGAATATGGAGTTTTTTTTCTCTAATAATATTTCCTTTTTTACTTTCACTTATACCTTTCTTAAATTAAGATTTCTGCGGGCGATGAGAGAATCGAACTCCCGACATCGGTTTTGGAGACCGAAGTTATGCCACTTAACTAATCGCCCAACATAAAGAACATACGATATTATCGTAAAATTAAGTATATCAGAATAAGCATGAAATAAGAATTACTTCTTTATTTCCTTATGCTTGGTCTGTTTTCTGCACCATTTGCAGTATTTTTTCAGCTCGATTTTTTTAGTTACGAGTTTCTTGTTTTTACTGGACCAGTAATTTATGCGCTTACAGGTGGAACAGGCAAGTTTTATAAGTCTTTCTTGTGACATAATAATAGATTAATATAAAACCCTTTAAAATGCAACTTTATTTAAGAAACCGTGGTTTTTAATTTTTGTTCTCTTTTAAACCTTCCTATCGCAAGGTTAATCAATTTATCTAAAAGTTTTTTAAATGGCAGACCGCTTGCTTCCCATAATTTCGGATACATGCTGATATTAGTGAATCCCGGAATCGTATTTATTTCATTTACCAACACTTCTCCGTTTTTCCTAACAAAAAAATCCACTCGTCCCATTCCTTCACAATCCAAAACTTTAAAAGCTTTTACCGCTATATCTTGTATTTTCTTGATTGTATTTTTATCCAATTTTGCCGGTATTACGGTTATGGACCCCTGGTCTATATATTTGGCATCATAAGAATAAAATTCTTGATTGGCGATAATCTCGCCAGGTAGTGAAGCTACTGGGTGTTCATTGCCTAATACGGAACATTCAATTTCTTTTCCATTTATTGCCTCTTCAACTATAATTTTTGAATCATACTGAAATGCATCTTTTAACGCTTCTTTCCATTCTTTTTCGTTTTTAACTTTATGAATCCCAACCGATGAGCCCATATTTACGGGCTTAACGAATACAGGCAAACCTAAAGTTTTCGCAATTTTTTTAAATGGTATTTTTTCTCCTTTATATATGGTAACAAATTTACCAATGGAAATTTTAGCTTCTCTGAAAAGTCTTTTCATTATATCTTTATCCATACTAACAGCCGAGCCGAGCACACCCGGTCCGACAAAAGGCAAATTAAGAATTTTTAACAATCCCTGCATGCTTCCGTCTTCCCCGAAAGGACCATGAAGCACGGGAAAAATAACATCCATTTTCTGTAAGGAGTTTAAATTAAATTCCCCATTCCTACTTATTTTTACGGGAAATATTTGATATTTATTTTTATCCAGAGCTCCGGTAACGTTTTTGGCCGACATTATGGATACTTCGTGTTCAGCCGATTTGCCTCCGAAAAGCACTCCGATTTTTAATTTCTTTTTCATCCCAGTAGTAAAATTTAATTAATAATGTTTATCTTTACGTCTCGTAATCAAAAATTTACTACGGGACAAGTTGTTTTTTGAGTTTAGCACATTCCCGCCTGCAAAAGCCATACTTTAAGCATTGCGGGCAGGTATTACCTTAATACACCTCTTTTTGATAGCATTTTTCACAATATACCATTTCCGGGCGGTTCGGCGCATAAGCTGTTTCAAATTCATTTTGGCAATGATTTTTATGGTCGTGATTACTTTTATCACACATGCAATTTCTTTTCCATAATTTTAAAGATGGCATAATCTTAAACCTTTCATAGTGACGGCAGTTTGGACAAAAAATTGGTAATGGTATGTCATGTTTTTTGTAAAATTTAAGCTCATAATCTGTTAAACGAAAAGCAATATTGCATTGATGGTCACAATTCCCTTCATGAGCGCAACCCAGAACTTCTTTTAAAATATTTTCATTTACATCATCAATATTATCAGGAATTTTACCTGCTGGAATTGTAATATCAAAATTCTTTGCATCTGGTTCACGCCAAGGATAACCATTTTTTCTTGCTTCTTCCTTGGTAATTGGAAAAAACTCCTGCGCCGCAGTTTCATTGTAAGCCCATGTGCAAACTTCTATCGGAAAAAATTCACCGTATTCATATTTTCTTCCCGCTTTATCAATAAAAGGCATGGTACTCATTTGCTTGATGATTTCTGATTTTAATTTAATAAATTCCTCTTTGGAATAAATTTTATTAAAAATCGCATTTTCTGCGTTGCGAAGTGAAATACAACCGAAAATATTCGTGCAAAATCTGCAAGATTCAGTATAATCGGCGTCCCGCACAGAATCCATCGCTGAATAAGAAAACCTCACATTGTAATCATTCATGGCGCCCGCCATATAGTCATAGAGTAACTCTGATGTTCCTGCAAAATCCATATCCATACAATCTTTAGAGCCAAATGCTCTAAAACAATAACTGCAGTTTTCCATGTTGTATACTTCAAAACAGTTTTTACAGTTTTTTACATTTAGAAGATTATTTCCAGTAGAATTTGTGGCTTTGTTTATATTGCCAAAACGATATATAGCTTTTTTTCTCATCTGTTTAAATTCTTCCAAGAGAATATTGCGAGAAACTCTGCTTTTTAAATTAAATTTCTCCAATTCTTTAAAATATTCCTCTTTTGAATATTGTTTATTGCGAATACAGAATTTCTTATTACGCAAGTTGTAAGAAAGAATGCAATCGTTGCAATTAATGCAATCAATGGAGTAATAAGAATCCATGCAATTTCTACAAAGTAAAAGATATTGCGAATTGTAATTTCCTTGCGCCTCAACAGTTTCATATAAGCTTTCAGAACCGTTTATAACATTTAAACAATCTATTATATCTTTTGAATGATCTATGCATTTTGAATAAAAAATGTTTTCTGATTCCATCACTACGGAAGTAGATAAATAAACATTTTTAGCTTCTCCCACATGATTTGAATAATCTGAGTTAATTGCATTTCTTTGCCAAAGCATCAGTCTCGGAACCGTGTTGGAAAATTCTTTATATTGTTCAAAAAACGGCCTGGACATATCATATTCTCGTCCATAAGAAGTTGGGTCCCATTGGTCTCCTAACCAGCATTCCCGGCAATATACCGGAAAAGGCACCGATGCATGATACATAGATATGATATTCTTATTACAAAGATTACAGATACGGCGATATAATATTTTCTCGTTGCGCCAAACTAATCTGCGAGTAAGTCTGCATTCTGGACAAAAAGTCGGCGGAGGAACTTTTATTTTTTCATAAAATTTAAAATCTTCAAAATCTATTGTGAAATCTTTCTTACAGTTTTGACATATTTTTGTTTCACTTTTCATATTTAAACTATTCGCCTATTCGCGCGAATTAGAGATATTAAAATAATTTAATTACATCGTGATAGGTAACCAAAAGCATTAAAATAATTAGAATTGCAAAACCAACCATGTTGGCAATATTTGCAAATTTGGGATTTAAACGAGAACCTTTAATTTTTTCAATCAAAAGGAAAAGCAAGCGTCCGCCATCTAATGCCGGAAAGGGAATAAGATTTATTACGGCTAAATTCACAGAAATTAATGCGGTAAAAGAAAGCAGATATATAAAACCAAATTGATAGGCGTTGCCAACTATACCTATCATGCCAATAGGTCCTGTGACCGACGCAAAGCTTCCTTTGCCCATTATACCCTCTGCTATGAGCGTATAAAGCCCTATAACAGTGCTTTTTGTCACAAACCAGTCTAGTTTTAATCCCTCCCAAAAAGCTGTCAAAACAGGCAATTTAAGGGTTCCTATTTGGTCCATAGAGATACCTATAGAGAATTTTCCATCATCATTTTTTGGGGTAATTTCTATCATATTATATGCCGTATCTTTCCCTCGCAAATATCCGATTTCTATTTTATTACCCGGAGCGACAAAAGACCTTATTGTTTCAGGAGTAATGTAACTGGCAGTAAGGTCATTGTTTTTTATATAAACTATTTTATCTCCTGATTTTAATCCTGCTATTTCGGCTGGCGAATTGGCTAAAACTGAAACTACCACCAGATGAACATTTGTAGCGGAATATCCTTCTGGTTCGTTTCCAACCGAAGTAGGAAGTCCTGACATAAAACCCACGGAAAATAAAAGCCATGCCAGTAAAAAATTGGCAAAAATTCCAGCAAATAAAACCATAGCTTGCTGATATTTCGGCTTACTAACAAGACTTCGTGAAAAATCTTGCTTGGCTACCAAATCTTTTTCTAAAAATCCAACTTCCACGAAATCAGCTTCTTCAAAATTCTCACCGAAAATCTTCACAAATCCCCCAACCGGCAAAAGATTAAAACTATATTCAGTCTCCCCTTTTTTAAAACTGAATAATTTTGGCGGAAAACCAAAACCAAATTCATCTACCCTGATACCGAATTTTTTGGCAGTAAAAAAATGCCCAAACTCGTGAACTAAAACCAAAACCAGTAAAATTATTAAAAAAATAATTATGCTCATAAATCAATTATACTCTATCCTATTTTTTATCTTTTTCAAGCAAATTCATAATCCATGGAAAAGTCACAAAGCAAAAAATAAGTACTCCTATTATGAATTCTAGAATTCCTTTTTGTAGAAATCCCCAATATACTATCAATGCTATGGCCAGCAGAGTTAATATTGCATAAATGAAATTCGACATGTAAATTATTTATTCTAATAATCAAACTTCAAGTTAATTTTTCAAAACCAATCTGCGGGCAATCTGCGTTAACCTAACACTTCTTTTTCTTTCTTTTCAAAAATATCTTCCAATTTTTTATTTATTTCATCAATAATTTTCTGTAAATCTTCCTTTGCCCTGAACTTGTCATCCTCTGTTATTTTATCATTTTCTTCTTGTGCTTGAACATCATTCCAGATGCGTTCTCGTTCACGACGCACGGTTATTCTTGCTTCCTCTAATTTCTCTTTCAAAACCTTTACCAGTTTTTGCCTTGTTTCTGTCGTTAATTGTGGAAAAATAACTCGGATACCAGCATCGTCAACAGCTACCGAAAGTCCCAAATTGGCGCTAGTTATCGATTTTTCTATCTCTTTTATTTGGCTTTTATCCCAAGGCGCAATGCGTAAAGTTTTGGGGTCTTCAATGGAAATTGAGGCGACATTTTTTAAAGAAACATACGAACCATACGATTCTACGGAAATTCCGTCCAATATCATGGGAGATGCTCGTCCTATATTAAGCTGGCTGTATTCTTTACTCAAATATTCTGATACCTTATTTATTTCTGTTTTAAAATTTGAAAAATTATATTGCATAGTCTAATTATAACATTAATTAAAAATTCGGAGTAATTAAAGCTACAGATTCCATTAAGCTTTTTGCAGATGAGCCAGGTTGGTTTAAAAATTCGCGAACTTTGAAAAAATGCTTAAAAAAAGTAAAGTCAGAATAATTCTTTAGAAACTTGCTTTGCAATATGGTTTCAAGCGCATTTAAAAATTTTAAAGCTTTGGAACGAGCGCTTGATGTTTCAATTACTAAATTTTCCTCATCTTCTTCCGCTTCGGCTAACAATTCTTTTATAAAATCAATTCTATTTCTGGTGGGCATTGTTATAAATTTTTCTGCTTCCTTTAATTCATTTCCTAATTCTGTTTTTGTCCTGATTAAATAAAACCTGGAAACAAGGGTTTTTAAAAGAATATTAATATCAGGTATTATGATAAAAAAATGCGTATTTTCTATCGGTTCTTCAAATATTTTGAGTAAAGTATTTTGCGCCTCTAGCAAAAAATTATTGGCAGAAATTAAAAATATTTTTTTCCCGGTTGCCTCGCCCGTAGAGCTATGGCCGAGGGAAAAACTTTTCTCATATTCCATGGATTTTAAATTACGGGCATCTTCAATCTTAAAAGAATCTACATTTATGTGACAAAAATCAGGATTACCGGAAGTTTCTATCTTTAAATTTTTCATGAATTTAAAAATTTCCGGCACAATTTCTTCTTGTGCGCCTTCTATCAAATATGCGTGATGTAAATTATTTTTATCTAGATTATTTAAAATTTCCATTATTTTTTACTCAAGATTGTTTTTTTATAGACATCCAAATGTTCAAGAGCTATACCCGTGCCTTTTACTACGCAAAAAATAGCGTCTTCGGCCAGAGTTGCTTTTACTCCGGTTTTTCTATAAACCAAATCTGGAAAATTACGCAATTGCGATGAACCGCCTGTCATAATAATCCCATAATCCATAATATCAGAAGCGAGCTCTGGTGGAGTTTCTTGTAATACGTCCTTGATTGCTTTTATTATTTGTTTTAATTCTCCGTCTATTGCTTTGACTATTTCATTTGTTCCGACTTGAGCGGAGCGAGGCAATCCTTGAATAAAATCGCGTCCTTTAATTGTAACTCTAAGTTCTTCTTCTAAGGGAACGGCTGCGCCAATTTTTATTTTTACTTCTTCCGCTGTTCTGTCTCCTATCGCCAAATTAAAAGTCTTTTTTATATAATCGGCAATTGCCTGGTCAATTTTATTTCCGGCGCATTTTACCGATGTAGAAGCCACAATTCCGCCTAACGATATGACAGCCACATCTGTCGTGCCACCGCCAATATCAACTACCATATACCCCTTTGATTCATAAATTGGAATACCAGCGCCAATTGCGGCCAATATTGGTTCTTTTACCACGTAAGCATTCCTGGCACCCGCGCGTATAGCCGCTTCTATCACTGCCCTGCGTTCCGTGGAAGTAACGCCTGCCGGCACTGAAACCATCACGTCAGGTTTAAAAAGATTAAATCGTCCCAATGCTTTGTTGATAAAATAACGAAGCATGGCTTCTGTTACACGATAGTCGGCGATAACTCCGTCTTTCATTGGACAATAAGTAATGATGGAATCCGGCGTTTTTCCTATCATATCTTTAGCTTCAAAACCAATAGCTAAAATTTTATTATCTTGTTCAGAAACCGCCACTACTGAAGGCTCGTTTAAGACTATTCCCTTGCCTGGTAAAAACACCAAAGTATTGGCTGTTCCCAAATCTATGCCTAATTTTCTCGAAAAAATCCTCATAAAGTAAATATATCACAAGTTATGTTAGAATAGAAATATGAAAATTGTTACGGTCATACCCTTAAAAAAAGGCCTTTTTAAAGCAGATTTAACTTATTTCACCGCGAAAGATATAAAAAATGGAAGTATCGTAAATATTCCCATCCGCAATAAAAAAATTTTGGGGTTAGTTGTTTCTTGCCAGGATGTCACGAATGCGAAATCTGATATAAAAGATATGTCTTTTAAATTAAAAAAAATAATTGAAGTAAAAGAACATTCTATTTTTAGAAATGAATTTTTGGAATCTGCGTTGGAAATAAGTTCTTATTTTCTTTCCAAGAAAAATAATGGAATCACGTCTCTCATCCCTTCTATCTTTCGAGAAAAATATGATGAGATAGAAAAATTTTCAACCAAGAAAGAAAACACGACAAGTATTTTTAAAAACATTAAAACGGAAAAATTACTTTTTCAGGCGGGGTTGGAAGACCGTATTTCTTTCTATAAAACCCTAATTCGCGGATATTTTGCTTTAAAAAAGTCTGTTTTCATAGTGTTGCCGACAGAATATGACATAGAGATATTTTATCAGTCGCTTTCCAAGGGTATTGAGAAGTTTACTTTTTCCATACATGGAGGAATAGGACCGAAAAAAATTATTAAAGAATATGAACAAATAATGAATTCTTCGCATGGCGTGTTGATACTGGGAACTGCGCAATTTTTATCAATTCCTCTTATGGATTTGGGAGTTGTAATAGTGGAACATGAAAATTCAAATGTTTACAAAATGTTTCCAAGACCTTACTTTGATTTAAGAATTTTTGCAGAATTATATGCGTCAAAAATAAACGCGAAATTTATATTAAGTGATACGTTACTGCGTTATGAAACCATAGCCAGAAAAGAAACAGAAGACTTTGGTGAAGTGTACCCAATGTCTTTTAGAACCAATTTTAATGAGTCAGCAATAAATATAATAGACCCAAATCCAAACAAAGAAGAAGAATTACAAAATTCATCTAAAAATTCTTTCAAAATATTTTCTGAAAAAAGTATCCAGGAAATAGAACATTCATTGAAGAACAAGAAAAATGTATTTATTTTTTCACTCCGCAAAGGTTTAGCCACTTACACTATATGTAAAGATTGCAATGAAACCGTAAGTTGCGAAAAATGTTTGGCGCCCGTAGTGCTTTATCTTTCCCGTGACAGTAAAAAAAGAATGTTCATCTGTAATAAATGCAATACTGAAAAAAACCTAGAAACCAAATGCGCGAATTGTGGAAGCTGGAATTTGATGCCTCTTGGAATAGGAACCGAAACTGTTTTTGAAGAAATAAAAAATAAATTTCCCCTCGGGCGTAGCCCTACGGGCGAGCCAAAAGTTAAAATTTTTAAATTAGATAAAGAATCGGTAAAAACAGCGAAAGAAGCGGAGAAAATCACAAAGGAATTCGAAAAAACACCAGGAGCTATATTGGTGGGCACGGAAATGACCTTTTTTTATCTAAGAAAAAAAGTCGATTTATCTATTATCGCTTCATTTGATAGTCTTTGGAGTATACCAAATTTCAAAATGAGTGAAAAAATAATTCAGCTTTTACTTTCCATAATTTCCAAAACGGAAGAAAAAATAATTATTCAAACAAAAAACAAGAACGACTCTGCGCTTCTTGCGGTTAAATCGGAAAATCTACTGCACTTTGTACGTGAAGAACTGGAAGACAGGAAAAGTTTAGGATATCCTCCTTTCAAACGTTTTATCAAAATTACTTATCTGGGCGATAAAATAAATTCAATTAATGCGAAAAAAACATTGAGAGAACTTTTTAAGGAATATAATCCCGAGGTTTTTAGCGGATTTACAACTAAAAATAAAAATAGGTACGCAACAAACGCATTGATAAAAATAGACCTTAAAAAATGGTCCTTACCCGAAATTTCTGCCAATTCTCTTATTGATGAAAATTTAAAAAATTTACTTTCTTCTCTTCCTCCATCTTATGAGGTAAGTGTAGACCCGGAAGATTTGTTATAAAAATATGGTAATTGACATATTTTCTGTATAGTTTATATTCTTAAACAAAGGAGGTGTTCTATGAAATACATATTCATACCCAAAATATTCCCGGAAGGGATATCTTTGGCAGAAAAGCTAGATTTGATGAAGTCCTTTGAGGCTTCGTCAGATCAAGAGGCCTTAAAAAAGGTAGGGCATAGTCTGCCGGGAAATCTCTACAAAGATATTTTGGTAGAAATGCCACAAGAAAACGGATTACATGAAAAGTAATCCGCGAGAGGGTGAAGGGTAGGTCTCGGAACAATGAGATCTATCCTTTTTTTATTTACGCAACAAGTACTGTAAACTCCCCTTTTTGTATGAAATTTAAAATAACCAATTAAAAAATCTTTTCAACAAACTTGGTTTTTCTGTTTTTATTTGAGATGATATTAAATTTGTGCCTGTTATTGTATTTGTAATATTGTTGGTTGGAATTTTATATTCTGGGGCTAAAATTGTTTTTCCTACTCCATTTTCATTTTTTATACTTTTTATAGGTTCTTTAGGTTGAGTTATTCCTTTGGAATTATGGCAATGATATTCTCCTGTAGATAATCCCCAACTTGAACAGTTTGTACGACAAGTATGACAACCATAAGAATCTGTTCTTCCTGAGTGAGCAAAAGAAATAAAAGGAATGATTAAACTAGAAATTATTAAACTGGGGATTATTTTTTTCATAAATTAAAAAAATCCATTAGGAAAAGGCCATATATGTGGCATTATAGAAAGCCATTCTGCAATTCTGATTAAAATTATTGGAACAAAGCCAATAAAATAAACAAAAACCTTTATTATAACCAATAATATTGTCCATAAAAACCCAAATATGACTAAAATTAACCCAAGTAAAGTCTCCATAAAAAAATTAATACCCAACACAAGTTCCCATAGCTAAACTTCCTGATGGAATACCGAGTAAACTAACACTCTTTGTAAAAACAGAAACACCAAGTTTTTTGTATATAGTGTGAGTTGTTAAATAAGTTCCCATTCCATCAATATATGTAATTTTTTCCTCATCTTCATTTATTTTTATAATCGGAACATTTGTAATAGTTTGAGTTGAATCTATATAACTTAACTGTCCCATTTGGGGATTATCAATTTTTGAAAATGTGAAGATAAGAGGATTTGTTTCTGGTTTAGGTAAATTATGAGATATTTCATTATTATAATAGTTAGTATTTAAAATTTGAGGATATGTACAAGTTATTTGAGTAGTAGAAGAAACATCATTCCCCGAAAATAGTTTTTTCACTTCTGTATTATTATTTTTATTTGTATTATTCAAAAAATACAAGATGATAAAAACAAAGAATAGCAAGATAAATAAAGATTTAAACCGATTTTCTTTTATAAAGTTTTTCATAAATTATTTTCCTTTATTTTAAATAAGGATTTCTGATTTTTATATTTTCAATTTTATTATTTAAATCTTGAACCTTAAAGTTTTGTTCGTAAATATCTTTATATAGATTAGAATAAAATTGTTTATCTGCTCTATTTGATAAAATTACTTCTACAGCAACAGTTCCAACTATTAAAACAAAAGCAACCAAAACTGCAATCATTATTTCATGATTTCTTGCTTCTTGTTTTTCATTTCTAAATTCTTGAGTATTAACTAAATTTTCTATTTTAGAAAAACGTTGAGAAATATCATCCAAAGATTTTGCTTGTGCTTCTACAAGTCCAACTATTTCCCTTTTTGTAGTTATAGGATCAGCCATAAAAATTTATTGCTGATAAAATCCCATAATATTTAAAACTCCATCTTTCTCTTCTGCTGCAATATCCCAGTATTTATATAGATGAAAATCAATACCACCGAATGCAACACCTTTTTGAAAAGTAACACCTGGTCCAAAACTAATACCATTAACAAAAATTGGTCTTTTGGGAGTTAAAGAACCATCTTGATTTTCAGTAAAAACATCTAGAAATTTATATTGATTTGCCATGATTATATTGTATCACTATTTAAATAATTTACGCAACGAGTACCGTAAACTCCCCTTTTTGGTGAATGGGATTTTGGGTTAAGTAATTCAGAAGTTCAGATGGTGAACCTGTTTTAAATTCTTCATAAATTTTTGTTATTTCACGAGCAATGCAGATTTTTTTGTTCGGGCAAAATTTTTGAAGCGATTCTAGGGTTTTTAAAATACGATGCGGAGATTCATAAAAAACCATTGTTCTTTTTGATTCAGAAATTTCTTTAAAAAGAGTTTCTCTGCCTTTTTTGTGAGGAAGAAAGCCAAGAAAAGTAAATTCATGCGTCGGCAATCCAGAAACCGAAAGCGCAGCTATAACAGCCGTTGCTCCGGGAATAGGAATTACTTCCACTTTATCCTTAAAATTTTCCTTGATTTTAGAAATCAGCACTGCCCCTGGGTCAGAAATAGTCGGAGTGCCGGCATCAGAAACTAACGCCAGATTTTTCCCTTCTTCCAATAATTCAAAAATTTTATCAATCTTAGCGAGTTTACTTTGAGTATGATAACTCATAGTGGGTTTGTTTATAGCATATTTTTGCAGAATTTTTTTTGTTTCCCGGGTATCTTCGCACAATATCAAATCAACTTCTTTCAGTATTTCAATAGCTCGAAATGTTATATCTCCCATATTCCCTATTGGCGTGGCAACTACATAAAATTTTGACATCTTATTTTCTATATTTTTTTGTTCTCCATTTGTCGGCAATTCTTACACGAGTAAGAGAACGTTCAAGCTCCGTGGCAAAATGTTCATAATCCACAATTTCTTTATTTTCCATTTGTTTTTTAAGTTCTAGAGAATGAGCTTTTGCTTTTTCAATTTTTTCATTTGAGAGTTCTGATATGTGTTCCGCAAAATCGGCAAGAACCGCAACAACAGTAATTCCGTTTTCATTCTGTTTCACTTCCAAAAATCCACCAACTACCGCCATCGGCACATATTCACCATTTACTAGAGCGACAATATCTCCAGATGTAAGATTGGTTATGAGTGGGATGTGGTCAGGAAGAACAGTAATTTCACCAAGAGTCGTTGGTAAACTGACTTGGTCTACTATTTCTTCCAAAATAAGCTTTTCTGGAGTAATAATTTTAAGTTTTAATTGTTTCATATTTTTAAAGCGCTCCTTTCATATAAAAATCATTTTCTGGTCTATTGTCATGCTTACCTTCAAGGATTTCTTTGAAAGAACGAATTGTTTCCCCAAGTGGAACATAAGCCCCTTTCGTTCCTGTAAATTGTTCCGCAACGAAAAACGGCTGAGAAAGAAACTTTTGTATCTTGCGAGCGCGAGCTACAAGTTCTTTATCAGCTTCAGATAATTCTTCCATACCCAAGATGGCAATAATATCTTGTAAATCTTTATAACGTTGAAGCACACGCTGAACTTCACGAGCAACATAATAATGGTCCTTTCCTACAATATTCGGGTCAAGAATTGTAGAAGATGAATCAAGCGGGTCAACGGCCGGATAAATACCTATTTCGGAAAGAGAACGATTTAAAACAACAGTGGAATCAAGGTGAGAAAATGTTGTTGCCGGAGCCGGGTCAGTTAAGTCGTCAGCAGGCACATAAACAGCCTGCACTGAAGTGACAGAACCTTTATCGGTGGAAGTAATGCGTTCTTGCAATATTCCCATTTCTGTCGCAAGTGTAGGTTGATAACCCACAGCTGAAGGAATGCGCCCAAGAAGAGCGGATACCTCGGAACCTGCTTGAGTAAAACGGAAAATATTATCAATAAAAAACAAAACGTCTTTATTTTCTTTATCACGGAAATATTCCGCCATTGTTAGTCCGGAAAGTGCCACACGAAGACGCGCTCCTGGCGGTTCATTCATTTGACCGAAAACCATGGCAACTTTATCAAGCACTTTTGATTCTTTCATTTCATGATACAAATCATTTCCTTCGCGAGTTCTTTCTCCAACACCCGCAAAAACAGAGTATCCTCCGTGATTACTTGCGATGTTATGAATAAGTTCTTGAATGACAACAGTTTTACCAACACCAGCCCCACCGAAAAGTCCTACTTTTCCTCCTTTCAGCACTGGACATATTAAATCAATAACTTTTATGCCGGTTTCAAGAATTTCCACTTTTGTAGATTGAGAAATAAATGTGGGAGCTTTGCGATGAATTGGAGATACAAGGCCAGATACGGCTTTACCGTTATCAATTGGAGCTCCAAGCACATTAAATATCCTGCCTAAAGTTTCTTTTCCAACAGGCACAGAAATGGGAATACCTGTATCTACAACTTCCATTCCGCGAGAAAGACCGTCAGTGGAATCCATGGCTACGGCTCGAACAGTATTTTCTCCGATATGTTGTTCTACTTCCAGAACTATCGTTAAATCACCTTTTTTAACCGTCAGCGCGCTATAAATAGATGGAACTTCATTTTGAAATGCGACATCCACGACCGGCCCGATTATTCTTTTTATTATACCTGTTGTTTTCATGGTTCTATTTTATCACCATGACCCTGAATTTTTATTGAAGGGTCATAACTTATTTTTATTAATAATAATTTTTATAACTTTATAAATTTTTAACTCACACTTGCCATACCTGCGCTTATTTCTGATATTTCTCGCGTAATATTACTTTGGCGGGCTTTGTTGAACACTAATGTTAAATCACCTATCATCTCCCCCGCAGCTTCAGAGGCATTTTTCATGGCAACCATTCTGGAAGACTGTTCAGAGGCGTTTGATTCAAGAAACATCTGATATATCTGCATTCGTGTTATTTTTTCCGCTAGTGACTTTATGAGTAAATCTTTGTCTCCTTCAAATAAATAATCTATTATTTTTTCTTTTTTTTCATCTTTATTTTTAAAATCATCCCCTAAAGTATTTATCAATTCTTTTAAACTTGTTTTGGAAACAGGAATAACTTGTTTGATATTTGGTTTTTGAGAAAGAGCAGAAACAAAATCAGTATAAGCAACAAGAACTTTGTCATAATGACTATGGTTATATTCATTTATCGCAAGTTCTGAAATAGGAACAATGTCAGAAAGAGAAACATTATCCGGAAGTTCAAAAAAATTGGCAATAATATTTCTACCTATTCGGCGCATCATTGTGTCTCCTTTTTTACCTACGGTAACAATATCTATTACTGGATAGGGCTTCGAGCCCTCCACAGGGCTTGAAGCCCTATCCGCATTATTCTGAAACAAAGAAAGAACTTTTTTTACAATTTGGGTATTATAAGCGCCACAAAGTCCTCGGTTTGATGTGATAAGAATAAGCAATATATTTTTTATTTCTTCACGTTCTACAAAAAGTGGATGAGTTATTTTTTCGGTATTTTTAGCAATTGAAGTTAAAATTTCCCACGAATATTCAGCATATAAACGTGAAGCAAGCGTTGAAGATACCGCCCTTTTCATCTTTGAAGCAGCCACAAGTTCCATAGCTTTAGTAATCTTCTTTGTGTTTTTGACACTTTTTATTCGTCTTTTAATTTCTTTCGTACTTGCCATAAAAATCACAGATAGGGCTTAAAGCCCTATCTAGCTCTTTAAAAAGTTATTTTTAAAATCTCCTATTGCTTTCTTTAATTCCTCTTCGCTTTTTTCACTCCACGTTTTTGTTTCAAGAACTTCTTTATAAAATTTCTTAGCATTGTTTTCCGTATAATTTATAAGACCTTCTTCAAATTCTTTAATTTTATCTATTGATATGTCGTCCATATAACCTTTTACGAGAGCGTAGAGCACTACCACCTGGCGTTCTACTACCATTGGAGCGTATTGTGGCTGTTTTAACACTTCAACTGCGCGCTTGCCACGTTCAAGCTGCTGTTTGGTGGCATTATCAAGGTCGGAACCGAATTGCGAAAACGCTTCAAGTTCACGATATTGCGCCAAATCTAATTTAAGAGTGCCTGCTACTTTTTTCATCGCTTTAATTTGCGCATTTGAACCTACGCGAGAAACCGAAAGACCAACATTAACGGCTGGACGAATACCTTTATAAAAAAGATCTGTTTCAAGAAAAATTTGTCCATCGGTAATAGATATGACATTTGTTGGAATATAAGCAGTCACATCTCCAGCTTGTGTTTCAACTATTGGTAATGCCGTGATAGAACCGCCTCCATATTCTTTATTTCTTCGACAAGCGCGTTCAAGTAAACGAGAGTGTAAATAAAAAACATCTCCGGGAAATGCTTCACGACCCGGTGGACGGCGTAGAAGAAGAGATATTTCACGGTAAGCAATAGCGTGCTTAGAAAGGTCATCATAAATTATTAACACATCTTTTCCTTGGTCCATAAAATATTCTGCTATGGAAACTCCCGTATAAGGAGCAATGTACGATAACGGAGCAGGTTCTGATGACCCTGCAGACACGATAATTGTGTATGCCATGGTGCCGCCTTTTTCTAATCGAGTTTGAATTTTACGAAGTTTGGAATCTTTCTGTCCGATTGATACATACACGCATATCATGTTCTGACCTTTTTGATTTAAAATTGTATCTATGGCAATTGCAGTTTTACCAGTTTGACGGTCGCCGATAATAAGTTCACGCTGTCCGCGACCGATAGGAATAATGCTATCGATAACTTTAACACCGGTGGAAACCGGCTCAGACACGCTAAGACGGGTAATAACACCGGGAGCAACTTTTTCTATAGGATAAGTTTTGTCCGCTTTAATAGTTCCTTTTCCGTCAATTTCCACACCAAGCGCATTTACAACTCTTCCTATAATATTATCCGAAACAGGAACTTCAAGAATTTTTCCTGTGGCTTTAACCTCATCGCCTTCTTTTATTTTTGAAAAATCATCAAGAATAATAACACCTATTGTGTCTTCTTCTAAGTTTAAAGCCACTCCGATTTCACCATTGGGAAAAGTTACCATTTCAGACGATTTGATAAGAGATAGTCCTGAAACTTTCGCAATACCGTCAAAAACTTCCAAAACATGGCCGATTTTTTCAGCTTTTATTTGTGATGAAAAATTATCTATCTCTCTTTTTAAATTTTCTATAATATAATTCGTGCTCATCCCGTTAGAAGTTATACTAATTTACTTTAATTTTTAATAATATTAGACAACTTTAATTAATTTTATAATTTATTCCCGAAAGTTAACTTCTAACGGGACTCATATTTTTCTTGTTAAATGTTCTTGTAATTTTTTAATTTTATTCTTTGCAGTTAAATCAATAATTTCATCATTTACTTCTATTCTTATTCCTCCCAGTGATTTTTCATCCAATACTTCAACAAGAACGATTTTTTTTGCTTTATAACGTTCTTTTAAAAAATGAACGAGTTCTTTTCTTGGACTTTCTTTGAGTTTTCTGGCGCTTAATACTTTTACTACAATTTTTCCATTATCATGATTAATTATTTTATTCAATCGTTCTAATATATCTTTGGTTTTTGATAGTAGTCTTCTGCGAGCAAGAAATTTTATTACCTTATCGTTTACGTCATGAAGCTCTGAGTTTGTTTTGTCTTTCGAAACCAAGTAAATTGCGTGCGCTATGTCATTGTTTGATAAAGTTGTCATATATTTTACATATTATTCAATTCCTTCATTGTTTTCTCATCAAAAGACCCGTCAATCTTGCTACCAAGTATTTTCTCCGCTATTTTAACCGAAAGAGACGTAATTTCCTCTGTCGCCTGCGCAACCATTTTAATTTTTTCGTTTTCAAGATTTTTTTTGCCATCCTGAATCATAAGAGCAACTTCATCTTTTGTTTTTTCTATCATCAAGGCCTTTTTGGCTTCGGCTTCTTTTTTGCCTTCTTGAAATATTTTATCCGCCTCTCTGCGGGCTTTGGAGAGAGCTTCTTCATATTCAGCTTTGGTATTATTTAAAATTTCAGCATTGGATTTAGCGTCACTGATTCCTTTCTCTATTTTTTCCGAACGCTCTTTCATTAGTTTATTCAAAGGTTTAAGCGCATATAAATATAAAACCGCAAAAACAATACCAAAGTTAAAAACCTGGGCAAGAATAATTTTAAGGTCAATATGAAATGTATTAATTATTGATTCCATTGAAAAAATATCAAACTACACGCAAATAGCGAGCAGTGGTAAAGATTCAAAACTTAAAAAATAAATTCTTAAATTTTAAATCTTTAAACTGCTAACTATATTGAAAAAGCGATAACCAACGCATAAATAGCGATTGCTTCAGCAAATGCGCAGGCAAGAAGCATTGGTACAAGAATTTTACCGGCAGCTTCCGGGTTACGGCCTATTGATTCCATAGCTTTTGAACCAATCATGCCGATAGCCACCGCAGGAGCGACAGCTCCGATTGCCATAACAACTGCTTTTGAAATAGTATCTAAATCCATAAATTTTATATATTAATTAATAATAACGACCTCATGCCCACCTTGGCTTGGCGAGGCAGGTTTTTTTTCATGCTCATCATGTTCATCGTGGTCACTGGAAGCAATCGTAAAGTAAACAACAAGTAAAATCGAAAAAATGAGCGCTTGAATAACTCCAACAAGTATTTCAAGAAAAAGGAAAGGTATAGGAATAATATATCCAACCAAAGCTGCCATAGAAACAAGCAAAACTTCTCCTGCAAAAACATTGCCGAAAAGACGAAAAGACAATGATGCAATTTTTGCGAATTCACCGACAATTTCAATTAATCCGACAAAGAACGTAATTGGAGCTACAATAATGATTGTTGGGTCTTTTTGTAATTTTTTCCCTATCTGTCTAATTACTTTTAGATTAACATATTTATTAAAAGTTTTCCATATGCCTATTGAAAAAACTCCAAAAATATTGGCGCCTAAAACCGCCATAACAGCGAGCGCAATCGTGGTATTTATGTCAGCAGTCCCTCCTCTAAGGAAAGGCACAAAAACCGCGCCAGTTTCTCCTTCTTCTATGAGCCCAAAACCTCCAAACGGAAGTATACCCAGCCAATTATTAACGAGGATAAAAATAAAGACTGAAATGGCTATCGGAAAAATTTTTATGGAAAGTGCACGGTCATTTGTAACTTGGTCGCATAACGAAAGCGCGCCTTCTATAATAACTTCAAAAAAACTTTGAATTCCGCGAGGGACTTCCTTAAGTTTGGAACGGATAACGAAAGACAGAATAATTATGAAAATTACGGCAATCCAACTTGTTAGAAGAGCATTGGTGATAAAAAAATCTTTGTAATGATAAATAGGTTCGGCAAAAAGAGTGGTCTCATGACTTATTTGTTCTTGTGTTATTTGCGTTGTGTTTTCTTGTTGTGCCATAAATTAATTCTTCGCCTCGTAGTGAGCTTTGCTTTACTATCGGGGTTCATTTTCTTTCTTAACTTCTTCTTTTGTTTTTTCTATAAATCTTTTAACGGAACGGACAATACCAAAAGATGAAATCAAAAAACTTGTCCCGGCAAATCCCAGAAGTATCCATGGTTTTGTGCCGTAACGTTCATCAAGGGCTTTACCTGCAATAACAGCCAATATTATCGGTACTGCAATCCATGTTGAAATTTCACTGAATATCTCAACCGCTGGTTTCCACCAAATTCCTTTTTTACTTTTATCTTCTTCCATGTGGGCGTGGTAGGAATCGGACCTACGGCCTCTGTCTTATCAGGACAGCGTTCTACCACTGAACTACACGCCCTTTTCATGAGAATTCCCCCTGTAAAGAATTTCAAGAGTCGTGGGTTCCCTGTCCTTTTGTCTCCGAGGGCGAAGGCTCAGAAATTTTTTACAGGGGGAATTAACTTAAACAATGTAACAAAAATAATGGTTTTAAGCAAATAAAATAAAAACTTAAGAATAATATTTTTGCCGGTACGGATTTTTTGAAGCTTAAAAAATCCTGAAATTCTCGCGCCAGTCGCGTTCGAAACCCCTTAAAAACATTATTCTTAAGTTTTTATTAAAAAACAAAAAACCACCCTAAGAGTGGTTTTTTGTTTTGATAACTAATTTGAAATTAGTATTCTCGGCGTCCGCGATTTCCACCGCCATAACCGCCATTACTATTACCATATCCGCCGTTGCCACCTGTTCGAGGAGGACGAGCTTCCATTGGACGAGCCTCATTTACTGTGAGTTTGCGTCCTTCAAATTCTTGGTCATTAAACATAGAGATAGCATTTGCTGCTTCCTCTGCTGTTGACATTTCCACGAATCCAAAACCTTTTGAGCGACCGGACATTTTGTCCATGATAATCACAGCTGATGTTACATTACCAGCTTGTGCGAAGAGCTCTTTAAGAGCATCCTCTTGAACGCTGTAAGGGAGTCCCCCTACATATAGCTTTGTAGCCATATTATTACTTCTCTCATTTTTAAAAAAACGAGAAAAAACTAATTATAATGCGTAGATACTCTTGTCGCTCAACGGTCTCTTTGATGCCCTAACTGTTGATTTTTTTAAAATCAAAACTCACAATGAAAACTTAAAAGCTCTTGGAGAAACTACCTTTAAAGCATAACATAAAATAAAATATTAGCAATAAAAAACAAAAAGCCTCGCACAAAAAAAGATTGAGACCTTTTGTTTGATACGAAGCTTACCTTCTTGAAATGCTCTCAAAAATTGAAACAACAGCTTGTTGATTTTGCTTGCTTAGAGTCAAGACAACATCATCTTGAACATCTAACCAAACATTGTCCGCTGTCCCCGGTAAAAAGGGCTTAAACCTTCTTACCAATCTCTCCAATTTCCTCAAGTATGATCCACCATCCAAACCACCAGTAGCCACTAAAAACACCGCTACTGGTTCACCATGAATGTTTACGTGTCCTTCAACTAACTGTCTCCTAAAGGAAGAAATGTGATCGAAAGATTCACCTTGCTTCCTCGCGTTCATCTTATCAGCGAGGCTCTTATTCAAGAAACGAAGACCCTTCTTCCCCTCATTTTCCTCAAGAGTACATGTGAAGAATCGTTTTATCATTGTGGTTTCTCCTAAATTGATGAAAAGAACATTGTCATTGGTTTATTATCTATAATATAACAGATATAGATGTTTTTGTTAAATCACTCTTCTTCGCTCCCTGTTTCGCCGGATTGAAGAGCATTAACAATGTCTTCTATTCCTCCTTCCATTATTTTAGGCAAATTATGCCATGATTTTTTTATACGATGGTCAGTGATTCTATCTTGAGAAAAATTATAAGTGCGAATTTTTTCTGAACGGTCTCCAGTGCCTATCTGGTCTTTGCGAACACCTGCGTATTTTTTAGCTTCTTCTTCTTCTTTCAACTGTTGAAGCTTGGCGGTTAAAATCATCAATGCTTTTTCTCGATTTGCAAGCTGGCTTCTTTCATTTGTAGAACGCACATCAAGACCAGTCGGTTTATGAATAAGCCGCACAGCTGTTTCAACTTTATTTACATTTTGTCCGCCTTTTCCTCCAGAACGCGAATATTCCATTTCTAAGTCTGTGGGGTTTATTTCAAAGAAAACTTTTTTCTTAATGGGAAGAACTGCCACCGATGCCGTAGAAGTATGTACTCTGCCATTTTTTTCTGTCGCAGGGATTCTCTGCACTCTATGCACACCTGTTTCATAACGCATCATCTTATAAACATCTTTACCTTTTATTTCAAAACTCACTTCTTTATAACCACCTAATTCGTTTTTTGATTCATAGTTTGTTTTCCATTGCCATCCTTTCATTACAGAAAATAATTCATACATATGCGCAAGTTCCCAGGCAAAAAGTGAAGCTTCATCACCTCCCGCACCAGCGCGTATTTCAAGCACTATTTCATTTGCAAATTCCTCTTCTTTTATGTCTTTATTTAGAATATCTTGAATTTGTTTTTCTGTAGCATCCCTTTGTTCTTGTATAGATTTCAATTCTCCGTCTACCATTTCCTTTAAGGTAATATCTTTCACAAGCATTTCTCTTACTTCAATTTCTTCTTTATCCAGACGCTCCAAAATACTCGCCAGATAGCTTGTTTTGTGATTCTTTTTCAATTCATCTAGATTGAAATTCATAAAATTTTATGAAAACTAAAAAATGAAGTTCCTAAAATTTTACATCTCCGAGGGTCCCGCTTTGTTCCCCTTAATGCGCCCAAAGAAGGGCGCAGAAGTGGAAAATTTTAGAAACTTCATTTTTGTTACTTCTTAGCTTTCTTTACAGAAGCGGAAGCAGCTCGACGCTTGTTGAAACGTTCTACGCGTCCAGCAGTATCCATAACTTTTTCATTACCAGTATAAAAAGGATGACAATGACTGCAAATTTCCATTTTGATTTCAGACATTGTGGAACCAACTTCAAAAACTGCTCCACAGGCGCAAGTAGCTTTGGCTTTAATATCATATTTTGGATGTATATCTTTTTTCATGGTTCGATTTTACTCACCATGACCCTGAGTTTTTATCGAATGGGTCATTACTAAAAAAGATTATCATAACCTTAACTCGAAAGCAAATCTATGTTATTTTGAATTGCAGACTTTAAATTTATAACACTTTTGCTATAAGAACAGGTTGACCCTCCAGAACCATAATATCTGCAAGCTGCTTTATTTTGCGCGCTTGTACTAACACCCACTGCGCCAAGGTCGCTCAGATACATTCCAGAAGCCATAAAAGCATCACGAGGAGACCATGGGTCAGCCAAATGCCCTAAAATATTTTTCAAACGACTTTCAAATAACTTCCAAGTTGAAGGAATAAATTGAGCTGGTCCCATAGCTCCACCATACCCAGCTACCCCAGCAATAGGACAAGATACAGCAGTTTGAAACGCGTTATAACCTAAGGCATTTGTTATTTCCAAAAATGGAGCTACGTCGCGACTCGGTTTCATTACATTTGTAAATATTGTTCCGGTATTTTTACCAACCCCTGCGCCTGTATCAGTATTAGTTAAATAACATTGACCTACGTTTGCGCCAAGGTTACTTTCCTGAGTAAGAACGGCTAACAAAAATGCGGGGTCAACTCCTAGTTTGCTTTTTACTTCATTTGCATATGTAAGTGCAGTCCCAAACTCTATTTTTTGAGAAATACCAGCAAGGGGAAATAAGGCGCTACGAATTCTGTCTGCTCTAGCCTTTTTTTCAGCAGCTAGTTTTAGATAGGCAATTTCTTTATCTTTGGAAATAGCTAAAAGCTGTTTTTTCTCAGTTTCAGATTGTGTCACTTTTTTTTGAGCGCTTTCAAGCTCGGCTTTAGCGTCTGTTTCAGCATCTTGTTTTTTTTCAAGATCAGTTTTTTGTATTTCAGTTTCAGTTTTTATCCCCTTAATTTGGTCTACAGATGTTTTTATCGCTTGTTTGATAGAAGCGTAAGATTCAAGGTCATTATAAAAAGCAGAGAGGTCTTCATCTGAAAAAATTAAATAAATAAAATCTTTTTTATCAAAATCATTGGTGTTGCGTAATAGTTGAGCTAAGGATTCATGTTCACGGTCTATTTTACTAGAAAGAGTTTTAATTTTGACAACTTTATCTTTTATATCAACATTAAGTTGCGCAATTTTTAAGGCCCTGGCTTTAACCTTAGTTTTTAGGGCATTTATTTGGCTAGTCAAATAATCTATGTCACCCTTTAGAGTTCCTGTTTGTTTTTGTTGTTCTTTTTGTTTATTTAATAAATCAGCAAGTTGAGCTTCTATCTGGCTAAGTTCATCTCTGCAAAAATCTTTATCAGTTTGTGAAGAAGAGTTATTTAAAGTAAGACAATCAAAAACCGCCCTCCCTTTTGCGAAAGGAAAAATTAAAATTCCGATAAAAAACAGCAAATAAACAAAAAATATGGTCTTTTTAACCATATTTTTATTATAACATATTCATATAAAAAATTATTTCTTTTCTGTTTTTTCTTCTTTTACTGGACCAGGAGCAACGGTTTCTTCTGTTCCTTCTTCTTCTTTCTTACCTTTCTTTTCAACTTCAATTGCAGACAAATCAACTGGCGGCGCCACAACTTCCTCTTTTTCTTCCACTTGAAGAACTATGGAAGCTACGACGTCATGTTCATTCGTAATAACGACAACTCCGGCTGGTAATTTTATATCAGAAACGAAAATCTGATTTTCTACAGTTTCAAGTTTTGATAAATCAACTTCAAGGTTATGTGGAAGGTCTTTTGGCAACGCTTCAATTTCTACTTCATGAAGCACTTTAACAAGATTTCCTAATCCATTTTTAACTGCATTGGATATTCCGGTAAATTCAAGCGGTACCTTAACTTTTATTTTCTTATCCATATCTATAACCAAGAAATCCACGTGTATTGGCACTTCTGTTACAGGATGCACCTGTACTTCATGAATAAGCACGTCAACATCTTTGCCATCTACTGATAGCTTAATAGTAGAAGACTCTCCTGCCCCTTTCCAAGCTTTTTTAAATTCAACAATTGGCACAGAAACAGAAGTGCTGGATTTTCCCGCTCCGTAAAAAACAGCAGGTATTTCTCCTGTTTTTCTCAAGGCGGCTAATTTAATGCCTTCATCTCTCTTTTTAGCTTTAATTACAAACATAAAAATAGTATATAGAAAAAATTAAAAAAAGCAAACAGCGAAGGCTCGGAAATTTTCTCTTTAGTACGCAAGCTATTACATCACACTTTATGGGAAATATTGTGTTCTAAGGCAATATGTGAAGTCATATATTCTTTTGTGCCATTCCCGTCTTCTGAAGCTACTTTCTTGCCTAAATTAAATATGCTTTTAGGGTCAAAGATGTATTTTATTTCTTTAAAAATTTTAATTATATTTTCTCCATACATTTTCTTTAAATAAGGAGTGCGGATAATGCCGTCATTATGTTCGGCCGTAATAGAACCATGATATTTAAAAACAAGGTCATAAACCAAATCTCCGAGTTCTATTATAATTTTTGCCGTGTCGGAACGTGAAAAATCCATAAGAGGAATAACGTGAAGATTGCCGTCTCCCGCATGTCCCGCTATCGTATATGTCAAATCATATTTTTTCAAAATTTGATTGAGTTCCGGAATAAATTTAGGTAAAAATTCCGGACGAACTATAATATCGTCTATAAAAGGAGCGGTGTGAAGACCAGAAACATGTTTTCGCAGAAGGGAAAAACTTTCTCTTCTGATATCCCAGTATTTATTGGCTTCATTTTCTGATTCAGTAATGTGAACTTTTAGTTTAAAATTTTTTATCTTTTCTTGTAAAAGAACGCATTGTTTGTCCACTATATTTTTATTATTTCCAGCAAATTCCACAAGAAGAATTAATTTTGGAAAACCTCCCGTAATCATCATTTTTAATTCCGGCAAAAAACTTAACATAAATTTAATCATACCGATAAAGCCTTTATTTTCTAGAAAATCAGGAAAAAATCTAACTGCCAGCTTCATTGTTTTATCGTCATATGCTTCCAAGCTTTCCGGACTAAATTGCAAAATTTCATCTACGAGACGGCCTAATGATGCCAAATCATTCATGAAAACAACCACGAGTTTGGAGTATTTGGGATTTGGAACAAGTTTGAAAGTAATTTCCGTGGCAATACCCAATGTTCCTTGAGAACCAACCAAAAGTTTATTTAAGTCAAAATATTTTTTGGCTCGTTTTCCTCGCTTAGAATCTTCTACATTCCAAATATAATAACCGGCAGAATTTTTATGAACATTAGGTTTGGCATGTTTTATTTCTTCTTTATTTTTATTTATTAAATTATAAATATTTTTATAAACTTCCCCTTCAAGGTTTGATTGAGCTATTTTTTTTGTCAGTTCGTTCTGAGAAAGCGGTTTAATTAAATATTCATTGCCATCAGAAAGAACAACCTTAGTTTCTAAAATATAATCTTCTGTTTTGCCATATTTAAGAGTTCTTTCTCCGGCAGAATTATTGCCAAACATCCCCCCCATGGCATTCAAGCTTTTAGAAGCCGTATAACAAGGCAAAATAAGTCCTTTCTCTAAAGTTATTTTTTCAAAATCTCGGTAAAACATACCAGGTTGAACAGTGATGGAACCAAAATCTGAAGAATTCTGAACGGTGTGGGTCCCACCCGGTACTCCGGGAAGGGTCAAGCCGGAAGAATTCTTCAGATTTTGGTTCCAACCTATTAATTTATTCATGTGCCTGGTAAAATCTAAAATCAAAGATTCACCAATCGCCCCGCCCGACATATCCGTGCCTGCGCATCTGCAAGTTATAGAAAGATTTTTCCAATCTTTATTCTTCTCAAAATCCGCATATTTATCTTTATTTTGATTTACCCATTTTACCAATTTTTTTACATCTTCAGAATCTTTGGGAAAAAGCACAAGTTTTGGTCTGACTTCAAAAATACTCGCATCACGCGAATATTTTGAAAGTATTTCTTCACTGTCTTCCACCTCTCCTTTAAAAAATTTCTGTATTTCTTCTTTCATTATTTTTTATATTCTCCAACACTAGCTAAGCTATTCGCTTTTGCTCTTTCCACAAGAAAAGTTTGCGCTCCAGAAATATCATTTGGGTTTTGAGCCCAACTTTGAAGAGCTTCATTCTGGATGGCGCGACCATAAGAAAATGTTAAAGGCCAAGATAATTCCGGTATTTGATGCATCGCATTCAGATTTAATGTTGCCTCTTTGTCGCTTTGTCCGCCAGATAAGAAAACTATTCCACCAATATCTTTCGACGCATGTTCTTTAAGACATTTAATTGTCATTTCAGCGATTTTTTCTGACGAAACTCGTATCTTTGCTTCTTTCCCTGGTATTACCATACTGGTTTTTAAAATTACACCAGGAATAAAAACTCTCAAATCTTGCAATTTAGAAAAAAGTATATCGAAATTCTGCGCAGTTATTTTATAACACTCTTCTATGCTATGTCCTCCATCCATTAAGATTTCCGGCTCAATAATTGGAACGATATCAAGTTCTTGGCACATAAAAGCATACTTGGCTAAAGAAACCGCATTTTCCTTCATACAATCTCTGGAAGGAATATTTTCTCCTATTGTATAAATAGCGCGCCATTTGGCAAAAGTCGCGCCTGCGTTTTTATATTCCTGCAATCTTTCAGAAAGTCCATCTAATCCTTTAGTAATTCTTTCTCCTAAATGCAAAAGGAAATCAACCGTACCTTGGTCAACTTTTATACCAATTTCTATTCCTTTTGCTCTCAATATGGAAGTAAAATTTTCACCGTTTTTCGCAGATTGCTTGATGGTTTCATCAAAAAGAATATATCCGGAAATATATTTCTCAATCTCGGGCGCGGTTATTAAAAGTTCGCGATATTCTCTGCGTTTTTCTTCTGTTGTCGGCACGCCAAGATTTTCAAAACGTTTATTACAAGTCGGCAAACTCTCATCTATGGCAAGAATGCCTTTCGGAGGAGATACCAAGCGAGCAACTGTTTTGATTAAAATATCTTTATTCATTTTAGTGAATCTTTTAATATTTTTATGACTAATTGAGGGTTTGCGCTTCCCTTGCTTTCTTTTATTACTTTCCCGACTAAAGACATTATCGCATTTTCTTTGCCTGATTTATAGGTAACTACAACTTCAGGACTTTCCTCTATTATTTTTTCTACAATAATTTTTATTTCTTTTTCATCATTTTTTTGTAATAATCCTTTTTCTGTTGCAATCTTAAACGGAGATTCGTCTTTCGAAACAATTATAGCTAAAATATCTTTAGCTACACGAGAAGAAATTTTATTTTCTGAAACTAAATCTATAAGCTCTGCAAAATTCTCCACATTTGGTAATTTTATATGTGTATTATTCTTTTTTAATCCCAAATAATCTGAGGTTACATAATTAGAAGCTATTTTAATTTCTTCTGTGGTAGAAAGCATTTTCACCACTTCCTCGAACCATTTTGCCAAATCTATATCATTGATATAACTTTCTATATCCTCATCTTTAATTCCAAAATCATTTTTATATCTTAATCTTTTCGCTTCTGGCAACTCCGGCAATTCTTTTTTCATTTTTTCTAAATCAAACGCTTCGTGCAGTTTCATTTTTGGCAAATCTGGTTCCGGAAAATACCTGTAATCCTGACTTGATTCCTTTTTTCTCTGGGAAAACGTTTTCTGCTTCCCTTCATCCCAACCACGAGTCTCTTGTACTATCTCCGCACCTCTGTCATTTTCAAAAAGCTCAATCATTCTATCAATCTCATATTTTATAGCTCTCTCTACGCTTCTAAAAGAGTTCAAATTTTTTACTTCTACTTTTGTTCCGAGTTTTTTTCTATCGGTAGAAATAGAAATATTGGCCTCCACTCGCATCTCGCCTTTTTCCATATTGGCTTCAGCTACACCAAGATATAAGAGAACAAGACGTAATTCTTTAGCAAATTTTGTGGCATTTTTTGATGTTTCTTCCGCAGTTTCAAAGGTGTGCGACTCAGTCACAAGCTCCATTAAAGGCACGCCTGCGCGATTAAAATCAATCAAAGAATACCCGACGTCGGACGTCTGGGAATTTTGACGTCCGACGTCTGAATTTTCTTCTCTATGCTTATTGTTTGCCGTATCCTCTTCCAGATGCACCCGGGTAATATCAAAATCCGTAAGATGACCGCCGGAAACTATCGGATACTTATATTGTGAAATTTGAAAGCCTTTTGGGATATCCGGATAAAAATAATTTTTGCGGTCGAATTCCGTGAAATCCGCAATTTTTCCGTCAATTGCCAAGCCAACTTTTATAACATTTTCTATCGTTTTTTTATTAATTACCGGTAATGCCCCAGGATGCGCCATACAAATAGGACAAATATTCACATTTGGACTTTCTTCATCAGGGTTATTTCTGCAACCGCAAAACATTTTTGTCTGCGTTTTTAATTCCGCGTGTATTTCAAGTCCAATTGTCGGATAATATTTTTTTTGCATAACTTAATTATACCTTTTTCTTAAAAATCTTCATCAGCGCGTCCCTGAAATTCTTTATTGATTTATCGTCATATAAAGAAAGAACAAAAACTTTTTTAGAAACTTTTTCAAATTCTTTAATTTTTTTATCTATTACTTTGGAATCCTCTACCATATCAGACTTGGTGAGAATAATAATTTCATCTTTTAAAGATAATCCATCTTCTCCTAAATTTAAATTCTTGTCATATTTTTCCAACTCTTTTCTCACAGCCTTGTAATTTTTCATCATTGATAAATCCCCTGCCCTGTAGGAAGCTTGCTTTCCTTCGGGGTCAAATGAAACCAAATGCGCTATCATTTTGGTGCGTTTTATATGTCGCAAAAATTTCACACCCAATCCTTTTCCCGTATTTGCTCCTTCTATTAACCCTGGAATATCAGCAATAGTATATCCAAAAAAATCACCCAAATTGGGGTCTAAGGTTGTAAAAGCATAATCTCCAACTTTTGCGTCCGCATTAGTAAGAGCATTAAGAAGCGATGATTTACCGGCATTTGGAAGTCCAACTAATCCAATATCTGCGAAAAGCTCCAGCTCTATGTGAAAATTACCATGTTCACCTTCTTCTCCGGGTCTCCATTCTTTTGGAGTCGTGTTTGTAGAACTTTTAAAATGTTCATTGCCAAAGCCTCCATATCCGCCTTTCAAAAGCAAAACTTTTTCCCCTTCCTCCAGAAGTTGCCATTTTTCGTCTGTTTCCAGATTGGTAATAATAGTTCCTATTGGCAATTCTAAAATAAAATCATTTCCTTTTTTACCGTGCAAACTTTTTTTTCCACCATCTTCACCTCTTTCCGCGCTAAAACTTTTTTTTGCTTTATACTTTGAAAGTACATGCACATCGCGGATAGCTTGCGCATAAAAATCCCCGCCACGTCCACCGTCACCTCCTGCTGGTCCGCCTCTAGGCACGAATTTTTCCTGACGCCATCTGACTACGCCGTCCCCACCGCGTCCCGCTTCTGCATATATTTTTATTTCATCAATAAATGCCATATATTGTTATAATAACATAAAAATTAAAAATAAAATTTTTGTCGGTACGGATTTTTTGAAGCTTAAAAAATCCTGAAATTGGCTCGCCGTCGCTCGCCAAACCCCTTAAAAACTTTATTTTCTAATTTTTATTATTAATTTAGAGCCAATTCTGCTAATTTAATTGCTCCTTCTTTTGTTTTTGCCACAGCCATAAAAAGCCCCCGATGACAAAATATCGCATCTGATATTCCTGTAATTTTTTGCAGTTCTTCATCTCTTAATCCTGCCCAGCTTTTTGGAAAATCTTTTCTGTTTTTAAAGGTTTTTGGGTCTTTTCTGACTGCTTTTACTCCCCACGAAACGTCATTCACCCTTGGATAAACTACAAAAAGAGGTTCAGAAAAATTATTCAACGTATCTTCATAAGAATAACTTTCGTCTAAAATAATTATTCTTTTATCTTTGGTATTCTGATAAATTAATAATACTTTTTCTTCAGCCAAAACAGAATCTCTGGCATGAATGATTTCTCGCGAAAGTATTTCTTTTGAAATTTTTACACATTCTAAAAATGTTTTATCATTATCTTCTTCTTTTTCCGCCCAGGTCGGCCTCATTGAAAGAAAAAAATGCTGAATAAGATAAGGTGAAATATCGTACTTATTTTCAACTAAATCAAAACCATTATCAAAAGCATCAACCGGAGCTACAAGATGTTCTTCCACTATTTTTGCGATTTTTTCCGAACCTGATAGCTCTAAACCATATTTTTTCCAGACTAAGCCAAAAGAAGAATACAAAATATCATTTTCTCTTTTTTCTTTAAAACTTTTTTGATGATGGTCAAACCTATTTTTTTCTTCATCGTAAATTCCGCCAACATCAAAAACATAGTCGCCTTTTTCTATTGCTTCAGGGTCGTGAGTGCGAATTATTTCAAAACTGTCACCCTTTTTTTCTAACATTAAAGAAAGCGCAGCTGCCGCAAAAATATCGTCCGTATGGAAAGACCCATTATGTGTTATTAATTTTTTATTGTTTGTTTCCATTATTGCCATTGTTCCCATTACTATTCTTTAAATATTCGAAAACTCTATAGAAAGAAGCAACTAGCTTGTCAAAAAGCAAAAATATCACCAAAAGAGCAAATATGGCCAGAGAAAATTTATTTATTTCCTTACTGAAAGAAAGAGCAGTTTGGCTGAAGAAAAACCCTAAAGATAAAAGCAACGGCGCCCAAATTACAGTAGATATTGTTTCAGCTTTTAGAAAAGTTTTAAAATTAATTTTATTATATCCCGAAAAAACAATAACCCAAAAATTAACTCCTATTATAAATTTTGAAATAAAAATAGACCAAAATGGTTTTTGTTTAAATCTAGGTAAAAAATAAAGTACTCTTTTTTCAAAATACTTAAGAAAACTATGCTGGTTGTATTTTTCATAAATATATTCTCCAAAATAATATACACCAAAAGTTTTTGCCATTCCGCCGGCAAAAATAAAGGAAAGCGATAACCAAAAATCAAGAACTCCCAAATAAGATAAAACACCTGCAGTAATGACAATTATTTCTCCTTCAAAAATAAGCCCTACAAAAATCACCAAGTACGCTAATACTTGATGGTCCCCTACTAAACTATTTAAAACTTGTACCGTATGCATATTTTAAATTTTAAAAAAGACCGTCAACAACTTCCTTCACGATTCCCCCGTCCGCTTTACCTTTTAAATCTTTCATTAAGGCTTGCATTAATGCACCCTTTTTTGTCGCTTCATTAATACCCAATTCTTCTTTTTTATCTTTCGCAATTTTTTCTATTTCGCTTCTTTCCATTAATTTCGGCAAGTAAGTTTCTAAAATAGCCAATTGCGCTTCTTCTTCTTTTACTAAATCTTGCCGGTTGCCCTTTTTATATTGTTCTATTGAATCTTTCCTTTGTCTTGCAAGACGATTTATCACAGCAAGCGCGTCTGCGTCCGAAAGCAATTCATTTGGTTTTCTGTTTTTTGAAACAAGTTCATTGGTAAAACCGGCCACCATCGCCCGCAAAGTTTCAAGCAAAACAAGATTTTTTGCCAACATTGCTCCTTTTATATTATCTTTTATTTGTTCATGTAACATAATTTCTCAAAAATTATTATTTTTATAATGCAATCTATCTGGACAAAGCTTTGCCAGCGAACTGCTCGTCGCTCAAGTAAATAATAGTCGGAATACCTCCTTTATTTACTAAGCTCCTGCGCAAGGCATTCTAAAAACAACAATTCTAGAGAAATTATAACAGAGATATGTTAAAATAGCACTATGCAAAAGATTATATTTTTTGACACGGAAACTACGGGAAATACGGAAAAAGATTTTTTATGTCAAATTGCCTATAAAACCGATAGTGAAAATTTCGTCGGTCTTTACAAACCTCCAATTAAAGTTCCAGCGGAAGCTTCAGCAGTGCATCACATAACAAACAAAATACTGGAAGATAAACCCGCTTTCAAAGAAAGCAATGATTTTCTAAAAATAAAAGAACTTTTTGAAAACAAAGATTCTGTCGTTGTCGCGCATAACGCGCCTTTTGACTTAATGATTATAAAAAAAGAAGGAATTGTTCCTGTTAATTTCATTTGCACGTTAAGACTCGCCAGATATTTGGACCCTGATGAAAAAATAGAAAAATATAATTTGCAATATTTGCGATATTTTTTAGATATTGAAATAGATGCTACTGCTCATGATGCTCTGGGAGATGTCTTGGTATTGGAAAAATTATATGGAAGGTTGAAGAAAAAAATAATTGAACAGGAAAATATAAATGAAATTGAAGCGGTAAAAAAAATGATAGAAATATCTTCCCATCCGTCGCTTTTCAAATCCATAAAATTCGGCAAATATAATGGCAAAAAGATAGATGAAATAATAAAAGTTGACCGGGGATATTTGGAGTGGCTTCTGGCGCAGAAAATAGAAAGCGACCAAATAGACGAGGATTGGATTTATACGTTAAAACATTATTTAGGAAAATAAAAACACATGGAAAATACTTTGATTATTATAATAGTGGTTCTGATTGCAAGCATTGTTGCTTATTTTTTGTTTGGAAAAAAGAAAGAAGATAACGCTAAAAATGATACAGGGTTAAATCTCATTTTAACCCAAATAAATGAACTATCAAGAACAGTAGACAGTAAAATTGGAGAATCGCATAAACAAGTGCGAGAAAGTTTGCAATTTCATTCTTCCGAATCAAACAAAATAATCAGAGATGTAACGGAAAAATTAACAAGATTAGATGAAACGAACAAACAAGTCATCTCCTTTGCTGACCAACTTCAGAACTTGCAAGATATTTTAAAAAATCCCAAACAACGCGGAATCTTGGGAGAATATTATTTGGAGACAGTTTTAAAAAATGTCCTTCCACCCGGAAGCTATCAGATGCAATATCCGTTCCCTGACGGAACAATTGTAGACGCAGTAGTATTTGTAAAAGATAAAATTATACCTGTCGATTCAAAATTTTCATTGGAAAATTACAACAAGATGGCTGAAGAAAGCAATGAAGCAGAAAAGAAAAAACTGGAGACAATTTTTGTAAATGATTTAAAAAATAGAATTGTAGAAACTGCAAAATACATCCAGCCTTCCAAGGGCACTACGGATTTTGCATTTATGTTTATCCCCCATGAAGCCATATATTATGACCTTTTGACAAACAAAGTCGGAGCTCTGGAAGAAAATGAAAATCTCATCCAGCGCGCTGCCGGAAAATATAAAGTCATCATTACTTCCCCTACTTCATTTCTAGCATATTTGCAAACTGTTCTGCAAGGATTGAAAGCTTTAAAAATAGAAGAATCCGCCAAAGAAATAATAAAGAAAGTGGAAGATTTGGGAAAACATTTAAAATCTTTTGATGAATATCACGACAAACTTGGCAATGCGTTGGGCACTGTCGTAAATCATTACAACGCTTCAAATAAAGAATTAAAAAAGATAGATAAAGATGTGCTTCGCATAGCCGGCACTTCGCCTGAACTTTCTACGCTCTCCATAGAAAAACCAAAGTTGGAAGAATAAGGGTTTTTATATGCTCTTTATTGACATTTAAATACCAAATACATATAATACCGGATGAGTACGCTGTTCTGTCCTTAGTTCACTGTTCTATTCTTTTTTACTGCTGGGAGGTAAAAAATGTCTGACAAATATAGGTTACTTCGAGACCAGAAAAGATTTGCACGTGAAGAGAAGAAGAGAAGAAGAAGGGAGAAGAAGAAGAGGAAATTAAGTTGGCTTTCTCAAGCACAACTAAAGCTTTCTTCTCAACCGAGAACGTCTTTTGCTTGAGAATGGCGCGGATCCCTTTTTTGGGGGGTCCGCGCCACTACTTTTTTATTGACATTTAAATATCAAATACATATAATATAAACTAACCCACATTTTTTGTTCTTTTTACTCACCATCTGTATATTTGGGAGGTGTATTATGATTAGAAATATTCTTGGGAAAGATGAAGAGCTGATACACGAGTATGGCTCACCTCAGCCCAAACCCAGGCCGAAGCCGAAGCCGAAACCCCCAACCCGGTGGTGAAGAGAGAGTTCTTTGAGTATTTGTGTTGTGTTGTGATGCAGGACTACTAGCTAGGTCCTGCATTTTTTTCTTTTTGATAAAATGTTATATTTTCTATATGGCCCCCTGCCAGCCCTCCTGTAAGTCGGGAGCAGGCTGGTATCGTATTAACTTAAATAATATGTATTCTGTTTATGTATTACAAAGTGAAAGAGATAATAAATTGTATTATGGTTTTACTAATAACCTAGAACGTAGAATCAAGGAACATAATAATGGGAAAGTTAGTTCAACAAAATCACGTATCCCATTTAAGTTGATTTATTTTGAAAATACAAATAATATTATTGAAGCCAGGAAACGTGAGAAATATTTTAAAAGTGGTTTTGGAAGAAAATATATAAAAAATAAATTGGCCCTATCGTCTAACGGCTAGGACGTATCCTTCTCAAGGATAAAATTCGGGTTCAATTCCCGGTAGGGTCACCAATACTTGACAAATGTATATCAAATAGTGTATAATACAGGACGTATAGTACAATAAAAGGAAAAGACTATGGACATACTCTGGAGAATATTTCTCTTGAGATTGTTGTGGGATGTAATTGACAGCCTCAGTGAACAACTGTTGGTGTCAATGACACCCGGAGAAATCTTCAGCGGCTATCTCTTCTTGGTAGTAGCCCTGATGATTTTCTTCTTATTGGCCGATAATCACTGGTCAATGAGAAAAGTATGGAAACTCATGTGAGTGGGAAAGAGGCGGGTGGGAGTTTCCGATGTGAAGCGCAGAGATATTCTTATTCTCTGCGCTTTTTTTATTCCTTCTTCAACCATTCTTCATCTTGACGAACAAGTTGATATTTATTTTCTTTATCTTGCAATATAGCTTCAACTGAACGCTCCATTCGCATACCCTGCGAACCTTTGATAAGTATAAAATCGTCTTTTTGAACTAAAGTTTTTAAGAACTCCCCTGCCTCATAAGAATTTAAGAATTCAAAAATGTTTTTTGTGTTCATCCCCACCTCAATCGCACCCTCTTTTATTTTTTTTGCCCTAGGACCGACTAGGACAAGTACATCTGTATTTTCTTTTGCAATTTTTCCCATGTTTTTGTGAGCTTCTTCCGTATGATGACCAAGCTCCAGCATATCGCCCAAGACAGCTATTCTCCTGGCAACGGCTTTAATTTCTCCCAGAGTTCTAAGCGCGGATTCGCAAGCAAAAGGAGAAGAATTATAACTATCATCTATTATAAAAGAATTATTTATTCCCTTGAGAAGACGCATGCGTCCGGGTGGAACATTATAATTTTTAAGTGAGTTTATTGCTGTCAGCATATTGAATTTCAAACCGGAAGAAAGCGCAAGGGCTCCCAGCGAAGCATAAATATGGTTTTTACCGAACACTCCCTCAATAACAACCGGTAAACTTTTTCCCGTTTCGTCTATCCTGAAAGTCAAACCTTCCGGCACTCCTTCATCGCTATATAAAATACTTTCACTTGAACCTTTTATATCTGAATCCTCTTTAAAGCCAAAAGTCATGACCCGATTCTTCGTCTTTAATTTCATTTCAGATATTGCTTCATCGTCATTATTTAATATCAAAAGTCCATCTTTTTTTAGAGTTTTTATAAGTCCGCTTTTTTCTTCCACAAGATGTTTATGCGAATCAAAAAATTCAATATGAGATGGCATGTTTCCTATACTCGTAATAATAACCGCATCTGACTTAAGCCATGAAGCAGTAAAACGCATATCACCTGGTTTCCCTACGCCCACTTCAAGCACAAGCCATTTGGGATATTTATGAGGCCAAATAAAAAGCCAAAGTCCTGTTAAAATATTCAAAAACCATAAATAAGGATTGTTCCATCCATTAGAGCATCCTAATATTGTAAGCGGTAGTCCTATTTCACTGTTATAACTTTTTTCACTTTTACGGACATAAGAAATATTGGAAATTACGGCATAAATCGCATCTTTTGTAGAAGTTTTTCCGACTGACCCCGTAATAGCGATAATCTTGGGTTTGTATTTCCAAAGCACAAGCCGTGATTCAATGCGTAATATGTGCGTTACTATTTTTTTAAAAGCTGTTTTCATCCCGTTAGAGATAGGAAATCTTTAGATTTCCGTCCCTCTTATAAATTATAATCTTTTAATAATTTTTATATTAATATTTATTTATTTTTATTATCTTTAACCATTTAATCTCTAACGGGATTCATGTCTATCAACGGTCTGGTGGGACTTCGTAATAATTAATCAAAAATTTCGTAATGCTTAAAAATGGGTCTGTCCAAGTTTGTGATGAATAAAGCACGTTTTTAGGATTGACTGCATAAAGAAAAATTATAAATTTCGGGTCGTAGGCAGGAAAATATCCAAAAAAAGAATGAATGTGTCTGTCTTTATAATAGCCCCCAGCTTCGCTATTCGCAACTTGCGCAGTACCGGTTTTTACCGCCACGTTATAATGTTCCAGTTTTATATTTCCTCCCTGAATCGCTTTGTCCATTACATTTACAAGCATGCGAGTAATCTCTGTTCCTGTTAACTCGGATATTTTTGCGCGTTTCGTTTCATATGTTATTTCTTTCTCTAAACCGTTATCATATCTTATTTTTTGTATGATATGCGGCACAACTAAGTTCCCGCCATTTGATAACGACGCCAATGCTCGTATTGTTTCAATCGGGGTTAAGGCAATTCCCTGTCCGAAAGCAGCGTTCGCATACTCAATATCACGAGGACTATTTATTAAATTGGATACCAAGCCGCTGGTTTCATTCGGTAAATCAATTCCTGTTTTTTCTTTTATGCCGTAAGAAAGCATATAGTCACGCATCTTCTCTTTGCCTAATTTTTTATAAACAAAAACCATACCGGTATTCAGAGATTGATTTAAAACTTCCTGCATATTTACAATTCCGCGACCTTTCTTGTCAAAATTAAATATTTCTTTATCTTCAACTATTACTGACCCCTTATCATCATATTTTGTATCAGCCGTAACCACACCCGCATCCAATGCCCCAGCCATAATCAAAGGTTTTATGACAGACCCAAATTCAAAGACATTTTCCACTAAAGGATTAGAAAAAATAGAAGCTGCTTTCACTTTAGAAAAATTATTGAGGTCAAAATCCGGTTTACTGCTAAGCGCATAAATGGAACCATCTTGTGGGTCCATGATTATTCCGCCAATGGAATCAGCTTGATATTTTTCTTTTACATTTTCTAAAGTTTTTTCCAAAAAACTCTGTGTTGAAGGTTCAATAGTCGTCACTATATCTCCTTGAGGTGATTCGTCGCTAAAAAAAGCTTTATTAATGTTGGAAAAAACTTCGGCAAAAAAATTTATATAAGGATTATTTTTATCTCTGGAAAGTTCATCGTTATATTGTCTTTCAAGACCATAACGTCCGCCGAGTTCATCACCCTTATACGCTACAAAACCTAAAGATTGTGATGCTAAATTATTACCGGGATAAAAACGCCATTTTTCTTTTTGAATAACTACGCCCGGAATTTTTAAAAGAGATATTGCATCCGCTTCCTCTTTTGAAAGACGATTTGCTATTTCTTCATGGGGGTCATTTTTCTTTCCAGCTTTTGCTGAAAAATCATCATAATCAAGAGCTACTATTTTGGATAACTCTAGATAAGCTGTTTCCTTGTCAATAATTTTACTGGTATTAATAACCACCTTGAATCCGGCAGTTTGCAGAGCAGCAGAAACAAGTTGATTATCTTTACGTGAAAAATAAATGGTTCCACGTTCAAAAATATCCGAAGATGGTGTAGAATATTGTCTGTCCGCTTTATCTGAATAAACATCACTATGCACAATTTGTACTAGAAAAAGTTTGCTTATTAGAATTAAAGCAAAAATTGAAATGCAAAAAAATATAATTCTGGTTCTGATAAGAAAGCTATATTTCATTTTTAGCAATATTTATACTGCCAAGAGTCTTGCGAGTTGCGAATTTTGTTTTTATTTCTTTGAAGCCAAGAGAATAGGCCAGATTCAAATCAACTTTTTGCGATATGGAAAAATATTCTAGCTCTAAGTTTCTAACTTCACCAGACAAAGTAAGGGAATATTTTTCCAGCGATTTGCGTTCTATAATATTAAAAACAGTATTTCCTAAAAGAAAAACATAAAAAAGCGCGAGCATTCCCAGCGTAAAAATCATAGTGTTTAAAATTTGGCTGTGAAAATTACCATTATTAATAATATTCACATTGCTTGCATAATTTTTTAGTTTTAAACTTACTTGTTTCATGGTTCGATTTTACTCACCATGACCCTGAGACTTTCTCGAATGGGTCATATGATTTTTTCTAAAATTCGCAATTTACCGCTTCTTGACCTAGGATTATTTTTTATTTCTTCTTCCTTTGCTATTATTGGTTTTTTATTTATTAATCTTGCCTTACCCTCTTTTTCCTTTTCCTTAAAAAATCTTTTAACAATTCTATCTTCCAAGCTGTGAAAAGAAATTACCGATATCCTTCCTCCTTTTCTTAAAACATTAAACCCTTTTTGAAGTCCGACTTGGAGCGCACCCAGCTCATCGTTTACTGCTATTCGTAATGCTTGAAAAGTTTTTGTGGCAAAGTGCAATCTTCCTCTTTTGTATGCTCCCGGCACGCTACCCTCGATAACTTTCACCAAATCCCATGTCGTCTCAATCTTGTTTTTTTTCCTTGTTTCTATTATTCCTTTCGCTATTCTTCTAGAAAATCTTTCTTCGCCATAGCCGTAAATAATATCCGCTAAACTTTTTTCGCTCCAATTATTTACTATGTCTATTGCTGTTAAATCTTCTGGAAGAGGATTTTCTTTCATCGTCATCAGCAAGGGCTCTTGCTTCATGAAGGAAAATCCTCGTCCGGAATTCTCTAGCTGGTCAGAACTCAAACCTAAGTCAAAAATAATACTATCAAAAAGTAGATTTGAAAGATTTAAGGCGTCGTGGGTTCCCTGTCCTATGTCTCCGAGGGCGAAGGCGCCGAAATCTTTTGAATTTACTTTTTGAAAAACTTCACCTATATCTCTAAAATTCGCATTTACAAAGAAAATCCTTTTTTCCAAACCCTTAAACTTATCCTTCGCTTTATCCCAAGCACTTTTATCTTGGTCAATCGCTATTATTTTCGCGTTAGGATACTTTTCCAAAATTTCTTTGCTGTGTCCTCCTCCGCCGAATGTGCTGTCAATTACCACAGACTTGTCTGGCAAATTCAAACCTTCTATTGTTTCATTTAAAAGAACAGTCCTGTGTACGCTTTCTTTCTTCATCTTATGCAGTCCCTTTACTTCCTAATTTTTCTGCTAATTGGTCCGCTTGTTTTTCAACCACTTCCCTGTATTGCATCCAAACTTTGTCATTCCAAATTTCAACTCTGTCTTCCACTCCGATTATGGCCGCCTTTCCTTGAAGTCCGATTCTATCTTTCAAAAAGTCCGGGATTAAAATTCTTCCAATAGTGTCCACTTCCACTTCAGCCGCTCGTCCGAACATAAATCTATTGAAACTTCTTTTATCCGCTTTAAGAAAAGAAAGGTCAGAATCCGAATCAGAAAGTCTTTTAGAAACTTTTTCCCATTCAGCAGTTGTGAAAATGAACAAGCATTGGTCTAGACCGGGTGTAATAATAATTTTCTTGCCAAGTTCCTTACGGAATTTTACCGGCAGAGAAATTCTATTCTTTATATCTATCGTATGTATGTATTCGCCGATGAGCATATTTTTTTAGAAAATTAGTTATTCACACTTTTCCCACCTTTTCCCACTTGGTATACATTGTAGACCACTGCTTCCCACAACGCAAAATGCCACCTGTGGATAACTCAGCTGGCATAAAAATTGACATTTTATAGAAAAAGTATAATAGTATTGATGGATCGTTCTTTTAAACTAATTTTGCTCTTCAGCGCTTCCAGGTGGGGGCTGGAGCAAAATTGGGTAATGAGAATAAGCAGGGGACGCGCTTTGTATGCTTTCCAATCCATATTGGTACATAGTGCCACTCTTGATTAATAACTATACTTGGTTTTCTCATTATGAAAGAACAAAGCCATCTCGCTTCGGTGAGATGGCCTTTTTTTGTATAATAGAGTTTTTTCGCTAGTTTACTTTTATTACATGCTTAAGAGCGTTGACGAAGTCGTACCTAGGCATAATTTAACATCGTTTTAGGATTTCTAAAAATTCTTCAACTGTACAGCTTAAGTTTCTAGTAGCTTTTTTATAATCTTCATTTGAATAAATTGTTCTTTTCTTATCATGTAAAGAATGAACGTTCCACATGCTATGAGGTACAGTGTCGGTACCTAAAAATACTTCAAAATGTACTGCACTTCCATTTTTATTAAAGATTTTAACTTCTCTAAAACCTTTAGTTTTTGCTAGAATTCCTACCGCTTTTATATAAGTGTTAAGCGGGTAGTTTAGCTTCTGCATAATAGTCAGGAGTTGATACGCTAAAATGTTTAGTAACGAGTTGTTGCATCAAACTCGGAGAAATATCATTCCATTTTTCTCTATCTTCTTCATCTGACAGAGGAACAGTAGCTAAATGAGAAGGATTATTATATCTTTTTAGTCCATTTTCATATTGCACAGTCATATCTTTTAAAACAGATAAAACTTTTTCCTTAGTTTCATCTTCATAAGTGATGTCATAAGGTTGTACAAACCCTCTATATAATCCGTTTTTTGATTTATATACTATATTCACAGCACTGCAATCTAATTTAGTTTTTTCTCTAATTAAGGTTGTCATATATTTTATTATACCATGAATGCTCATTTTAATAGACGAACTGTGCAAAACTATCTTACACACATAAGTGTTCCTTATACTACTTATTTTAGAGCAATTGTCAACAAACCTAATTATCTAATCCTTATTTAACTTATTTATTATCTCTATAAGTTTGGCCACGATAAGGGCAGAAACATAAATGGGAAATTGCTCCATTATTCCTTTTTCCATAAATATATAACCAAGAACTACTACTGCCATAGCCCACACCCAAGGATTTTTATTTAGTTTTTTCATATAGACAATTTTATCATAGATCTTGTTTTTTGTTAATTAATAATTATGTTGTGGTGGCATAGGTGTTGATAACTCAGTTGGCATAAAAATTGACATTTTGTAGAAATAGTATATATTGCAATAGATCGTTCTTTTGAGTTTTTCTTCACACTTACTGTTTACAGAAGACCGATTGATGTTTCGCCTTTCACTTCCAGCCTCCCTGTGGTGTTGGGCGAAAAGTAGATTCAAGATTCATCTCGTACCCCTATCGTGGGGCGAGGATAGTGAGGTCACCTAGATGTTTAGGTGGCCTCTTTTTTTTGTATAGTGGAGTTTTTTTATTCTAGATTTTGGGTTTCATTAACGGAAAAAATTGAGTCTCACGAAGAGGTTTATCAATCAAAAAAGCGAAAAATCTTTCCCCAAAGCCGAAACCGAAATTAGGCGGCATGCCATACTCAAGCATTTCCACAAATTCCATATCGGGCATCATGGCTTCTTCATCCCCTCCTTCAATTAATTTATTCTGTTCATCAAATCTTTTTTTCTGGTCAATCGGGTCATTGAGTTCTGCATGAGCTCTGCCAATCTCGCTTCCGGCAATAATAACCTGAAACATTTCGGTTTTTCTACTGTCTTTCGAGTTTTCTTTGGAAAGCGGAGCAACGAGCTTAGGATGATTTACGAGATATACCGGACCGGAAATATTTTTTCGACAATACTTCCAAAGAGAATCAGTCATTCTTTCTTTATTTTTTCCTTGAAATTCCACATTTAACTTTTTAAGAGCTTTCTCCATTTTTTCTTCCGAATCTTCCAAAACATCGACACCGGTTTGTTTTTTTACTTCTTCCACATAATCTATTTCTTTCCATTTATCGGCTAAATCAAACTTATGTCCCCTTGTCTCAAATTCGGTTTTTCCAAAAACTTCCTCTGCTATTTTTATATACAAATCTCTGACTAACTTTTTTCCTTCCTCTATGTTCATATAAGAAGCATAAAATTCCATGTTAGTGAATTCTTGCGTATGTTCTGGGCTTGAACCCTCATTTCTATAAACTCTGCCTATTTCAAAAGTTCTGGGAAATCCGGCAGCCATTAATCTTTTTTGCCATAATTCTCCAACTGATATTCTCATGTAAACATCCATATCAAAATCATTATGATGTGTTTTAAAAGGTTTTGCTTCCGCTCCGCCGGTCGTTACCTCAATTGTCGGAGTTTCAACTTCCAGAAAATTTTCTTTTCTCAAAAAATTACGGGTCGCATCCCAAAACTTCGCTTTCTTTTCAAAAAGATTTTTAATTTCAGGGTCCATTAAGATATCCAAATATCTTTTTCGAAACCTTTCTTCAACGTCCTGCAAACCATGCCACTTTTCGGGCAACGGTCTTAGACTTTTAGAAAGCATGCGCCAATCTTTCGCTTCCATTGTTTTCTCTCCCCTGTTGGTCGTAAAAAATGTTCCATGTATTTCCACAAAGTCTCCTATGTCCACCACTTCATTCCAAAAATCAAATTTTTTATCGCCGATAACATCTTTTACGAC